>VYLE01000060.1_pt1 | contig 268379 bp, 190 predicted proteins | sample 5114391 | NCBI WGS metagenome assembly VYLE01 (sample SAMN12291771, study PRJNA351875) | freshwater metagenome | isolation source: freshwater lake | place: USA: Michigan, Kent Lake | collected 2013-08-15
CGTGGGCGCAGAGTGGACTTGACTTGGGTCGGGACTCCTCGCTGTTCCCAGCGACTGCGCTCCTCAAGTCCCTCTGGCACCGGCACGACTCCATCAACGCACGCGCAGCCTGTCCCCGCTTTCGCCTTCTCTGTGCATCCTCTGTGCCCTCCGTGCCTCTGTGGTTCTCTGGGTGATTTGTGCAGTATCCTCGTTCTCTGGCGCAATAGCGCAGAACGCTGAACTCACAGATTCCCGCGGCGCTCCTGCTCGATCTCGAGGCTCTCGAAGAGCGCCTTGAAGTTGCCCTTGCCGAAGCTCTGCGAGCCGCGGCGGCAGATGATCTCGAAGAAGAGGGTCGGGCGATCCTGGAGCGGCTTCGTGAAGAGCTGGAGCAGGTATCCCTCGTCGTCGGCGTCGACCAGGATGCCGAGGTCGCGGACGCGCTGGTGGTCTTCCTTCACCGCCTCATGGCCGTGCTGCGTGAGCATCGCGTTCACACGCTTCCAGACATTCTCGTAATAGGTCTCGGGGATCGACAGGAAGTCGACGCCGCGACGCCTGAGCTCGGCGACGGAGTGCAACTCGTCGTCGGTGCGCAGGGCGAGGTGCTGCACGCCCGGGGTGTTGTCGTGCCAGTCGAGGTACTCCTGGATCTGGCTCTTCTTCTTGCCCTCGGCGGGCTCGTTGATCGGCATCTTGATGAGATGGTTGCCGCTTGCCATCACCTTCGACATGAGCGCCGAGTACTCGGTCGAGATGTCGGCGTCGTCGAAGTGCTTGAACATCGAGAAGCCAAGCACATTCTCATACCAGGACACCCAATAGTTCATCTTGCCGAGTTCGACATTGCCGACGCAGTGGTCGAAGAACTTCAGGCCGCAGGGATGCTTCTTGTTGTAGTCATTCAGGGCGAAGTTGCCGATCGGCTTGAAGCCGGGCATGAACGCTCCGCCGCTCTTGACCTGCGGGAGGGCGTAGCCGCCGGAACGGCTCACGAAGCTGTGGACCGCGCGGCCGTACGTCTTGATGCCGGCGATCGTCACGGTGCCGTACTCGTCCTTGATCGTGCGCGGCTCGTAGGCGCTCTCGCCGCCGTTCTTCCGGGCGGCCTCGTAGGCCTTCTCAGCGTCGAAGACGGTCAGGGCGATGTCCTTGATGCCGTCGCCGAACCGACCGATCTCGTTCGTCGCCGGATGATCCTTGGTGAGCGGCGTCTCCAGCAGGATGCGGATGTTGCCCTGCGTGAGAAGGTACTGGGCGCTGGTCCGGTTACCGGTCGTCAGGTCAGAGATCTGCTCGACCTGGAAGCCGAACGCGGAGGCGTAGAAGAACGCCGCTTGCTTCGCGTTGGCGACGAAGAAGCGCACGTGGTCGACATCGATCAGGGCCAACGGATCGGTGGTGGCGGCGCCGAGCGGAGTAGTCGAGGGGGTGATCGTGGTCATGTCGGATGGTCGCAGGAGGGAGCGCCGCGGAGGGCGTGAAGCCGACATGGTACTTTCCTTCGGCCCTCCGTCTCAAATGGCTCGGCGGTGGGCGGTTCCGCGGGAGTTTCCCACTTGAAACGGCCTCTGCCCGCCGCCATAGTGGGCGGATGCAAGCTTGGAATACTCAGAGAGCGACGCGGCGAGAGATCGCCTGCGGTCGGGGGTGGTTCGCAACGGCGTTGAGCGTCTGCGCGGCGCTTGGGCTCGGGGTGTCGGACGTTGACGCCGCGGAGCTGAATGTCCCGGGCGATTACCCGACGATTCAGGCCGCCATCAACGCCGCGGCCGCGGGGGACACCGTGCTTGTTGCGCCCGGGGTCTACAACGAGCAGATTGATTTCCTCGGCAAGTCCCTGCGCGTGGCGGCTGTCTCCACGGTGCCCGCCCAGACCATCATCGACGCCAACGGGGCCGGCCGGGCGGTGCGCATGGTTGGGTTCGGGACCGGGGCCGAACTCGAGGGCTTTCTGATCGTGAACGGCAGCGCGGGGACCGGCGGCGGCATTCGCGTCGAGGGTCCGGCCGTGATCCGCAATTGCGAGATCCAGCAGTGCGTGGCCACGACCTTTGGCGGTGGCGTGTGGGCGAGCGGCGACCCGAAGTTCGAAGACTGCGAGTTCCGCCTCAATAGCGCCAACAACGGTGGTGGGGTGCGGGTCGCTGACGAGGCGCGGTTCTACCGCTGTCACTTCCTCAGCAACAGCGCGACGACGGCTGGTGGCGCCGTGCATGTCGACGGCTCCATCATCATGGAGGACTGCCTGCTCGCCGGCGGGAACAGCGCACCCGACGCCGCGTCGATCTTCATCGACGGGAGCGGCAGCAGCATCGTCCGAACGCGGATCGACGGCATTCTCTCGCCCGCGACGGGCACGACGGTGACGGTGACGGGTGAAGCGACCTTCGCGAACACCAAGGTGTCGGGCGGTGCATACGCCGTGGACGTTCTTCTTGGCCCGAGTACGGCCACCCTGCAGTTCATCAACTGCACGCTCGTCAATCAGGGCAGTGCGGCGCTCCGCGTCCCGGGGCCGTCGATCGCCTTGACGGTCCTCGTGCGAAACTCGATTCTCTGGTCGACCGGCGTTGGTCTCGATGCGGTACAGACGCCCTTCGTCAACGCGCAGTACTCGAACATCAAGGGCGGTTGGCCCGGTCTCAAGAACCTGAATGTGGACCCGGCGTTCCTCTTTCCCACCGCGAACAACCACGCCCTGCAGCGCACCTCGCCCTGCATCGATGCCGGGAAGAACTCCTTCGCCATCGCCTACGGAGCGACCGATTCCGCCGGGAAGGACCGATTCGTCGCCAATCCCGTGGTCGAAGACACCGGCTTCGGCGACGCCGAGCCGATCGACCTTGGAGCCGAGGAACGCCCCGCGATCGTGCGCTATGTGAAGGCCTCGGCGACCGGCGCCAACAACGGATCCTCGTGGGCCGATGCGTATGTCGATCTGCAGGACGCGCTCGATGAAGCGAACCTGCCCCTTGTGAGCGACTACTACATTCTGGTGGCGGAAGGCAACTATCGGCCCGATCGCGGAACCAACGATCGATCGATGTCCTTCAAGGTCAATCGCTTCTTCTGGGTGGTCGGCGGCTTTGCCGGGGTCGACGAGGACCATGTGGGCGATGCGGACTGGACCGAGCACCCCACGACGCTCGGCGGGGCGATCGGTGGGGCAGGGACTGCCGACAACTCGTATCACGTCCTTCGCACCCAGCCTTCGTCTGGGATCGCCTCGGACGCACTCGTGCAGGGGTTCATCATCCAGCGAGGCAACGCGAACGGGGTTCCCGCCGACGCCAGCAACCGCGGCGGAGCGATCTTGGCGACCGGCGGTACGGTGCGATTCGCCGATTGCATCTTCCGCGAGAATGAGGCGGATTCGACCGGTGGCGTCGTCCGCGCAGAGGGACTCGGTACGGCGATCTTCGAGCGATGTCGCTTCTACGCGAACATCTCGCGCGGGACAGGTTCGGTCATGTCGGCTGCGCTCGATGCCAAGCTGAGCGTGGCAGACTCATTGATCCACGGCAACGACTCGGTCGAGCGAGCTGCGATCTTCGTCGATGAAGATGGCTCACTCTTCATGAAGCGTTCGACGCTTGCGGACAACATCTCCTCCGCAGGCAACACGGGCGGCATCTTGGTGCAGTCCGGCGGCACCGCGATCCTCCAGGGATCGATCGTGTGGAAGAACCAGGGATCGTCGGGCACCCTTGAGAATCAGAACATTCGCACCTTCGGTGACCTGCTGATCGATTACTGCACCGTGCAAGGGTGGAGTGGAGCCTTCAACGATCCGACGAGTAACGGACTCAATCCGCAGTTCATCGCTCCGTTCGGCGTCGATCGTCAGCGGGGCACGCTCGACGACGACTATCGCCTCAGCGCGACCTCGCCGATGATCGATAGCGGCTACTACCTGCTCGACACAGCGGTGCTTGATCTCGATCGCAACGACCGACTCGTCGACCTTCCCGATGTGATCAACACCGGGGCAGTGACGCTCTCGTACGTTGATCGCGGCTGCTACGAAGTCCAGCCTTCGCCGTGTCTTGGAGACCTTGATGAGAGCGGCGTCGTCGACGCGGCGGACCTCGCGATCCTCCTGGGCGCGTGGGGCACCGGGGCCGGGGCGGCGGATCTCGATGGTTCGGGATCCGTGAACGGCGCCGATTTGGCGGTCCTTCTTGGCGCGTGGGGGCCCTGCTGAAGCGGAGGTGCGGTGGTTCAGTAGCTCAGCACCGAGTGCACCTGATGCGGCTCGAGCCGTCGGCGGCCGCCGAGGGCCTCGAGTTCGATGAGGATCGCGATGCCGACGATGTCGGCTTGCAGGTTCGAGAGCAACTGGCAGCTCGCCTGCATCGTGCCGCCGGTCGCCAGGAGGTCGTCGACCATCAGGACGCGCTGCCCGGGACGGACGGCGTCGGCGTGGATTTCGAGTCGATCGGTTCCGTACTCAAGGTCGTATTCGGCGGTGATGCGCTGGGCGGGCAACTTGCCCGGCTTGCGAAGCGGCACGAAGCCGGCGCCGAGCGTCTGGGCGATGGCGGTGCCGAAAATGAAGCCGCGGCTCTCGGCGCCGCAGACGACATCGACATGCGACTTGCGAAAGGGATTCGCCATGAGCTCGACGGCGAGGCACAGGCCAGAGGGATCGGCGAGGAGCGGCGTGATGTCCTTGAAGATGATTCCCGGCTTCGGGAAGTCCTGAACATCGCGGATGAGCGCGTGCAAATGATTCAGCATGCCGGCGGCGGAGGTCATGCCTTGGAGTGTACTTCGGAGCGGCACGCGAACTCAGCGCTTCCGGCCGCGGCGGCCGGCGCGGGTGCCAGGCATGCCCGCCTTGGCCTTCGGGCCCGCGCCACGCTCGTCGTCGGTCGGCTTCGCGAGCTTCGATCCGGCGGGCATCGCCTTGAGTTGGGCGACGCGATCGCGTAGCCGAGCGGCCTTCTCGAACGCGAGATTCTGCGCGGCGTCGAGCATCTCGGTCTCCATCTCGAGGATGAGTTCGTCGCGGTCGAAGGTCTGTTCGCGCACCTTGCCGACCGCCGCTCGCGCGGTGCGCTGGCCGGCGAGTTCCTGTTCGATGCCGCGGCGGATCGCCTTCGCGATCGTCGTCGGGGTGATGCCATGTTCGCGGTTGTAGGCCAACTGCTTCGCCCGCCGGCGCTCGACCTCGTCGATCGCGCCCTGCATCTCCGGCGTCACGCCATCGGCATAGAGAATCGCGATCGAGTTCGCGTTGCGGGCGGCGCGGCCCATGATCTGGATGAGGCTCGACTGGCTGCGGAGAAATCCCTGCTTGTCCGCGTCGAGGATGCAGACGAGCGACACCTCAGGGAGGTCGAGACCTTCGCGCAAGAGATTCACGCCGACGAGCACATCGAAGGCTCCCTCGCGGAGTTCGCGCAGGATCTCGAGCCGCTCGAGCGTCTCAATCTCGCTGTGCAGATAGCGCACCCGGACGCCCTGCTTGTCGAGGTAGTTGGTGAGATCCTCACAGAGCCGCTTGGTGAGCGCGGTGACGAGGGCCCGCTCGCCGCGCTCGGCACGCTTGCGGCATTCCTCGAGGAGATCCGGTACCTGCCCGCGGGCCGGACGCACCGAAATGGGCGGATCGACGAGGCCGGTCGGGCGAATGACCTGCTCGGCGACGACGCCGCCCGCGGCCTCGAGTTCATAGGGACCGGGCGTCGCCGAGACATGCACGACCTGCGGGATGATCTCCTCCCACTCCTCAAAGCGAAGCGGTCGGTTGTCGAGGGCGCTCGGCAGGCGGAAGCCATGGTCGACGAGGGTCTGCTTGCGGGCCCGGTCGCCGAAGTACATGCCGCGGATCTGCGGCAGCGTGACATGGCTCTCGTCGATGATGACGAGCCAGTCGTCCTCGGTCCAGCCGTCGTCGCGCCCCGGCATCTGGCGGAAGTAGTCGAGGAGCGTCCAGGCCCGTGCGCCGGCGGGACGGCCGTCGAAATGTCGCGAGTAGTTCTCGATGCCGTTGCAGAAGCCGACTTCGGCGAGGAGCTCGAGGTCGTACTTGGTGCGCGAGAGAAGGCGCTGGGCCTCGAGGAGCTTGCCCTCGCCGCGCAGCTCGAGCACGCGGGCGTCGAGCTCCTCGCGAATCGCCTGAATCGCCTTGCCCTTCTGCTCCTCGGGCATGACATAGTGGACGGCGGGGAAGATCATCGCCTTCGACTCCTCGGCGAGGATCTCGCCCGAGGTCGGATCGAAGAGCTGGATCGCGTCGATCTCGTCGCCGAAGAGATCGATCCGCATCGCGTACTGCTCGTAGGCGGGATAGACCTCGATGCAGTCGCCGCGCACGCGGAAGTTGCCGCGCGACGGGGCCATGTCGTTCCGGCCGTACTGCATGTCGGCGAGGGCGAGCAGGAACTTCCGTCGGTCGATCGGGCGGCCTCGCTCGATCAGCACGGTGCGGTTCGCGTACTCCGACGGCGAGCCGAGGCCGTAGAGGCAGCTCACGCTGGCGACGACGATGCAGTCGGGACGGGAGAGGAGATTGCTTGTCGCGAGCAGCCGAAGCCGATCGAGGTCGTCGTTTCGCGAGGCGTCCTTTTCGATATAGATATCCCGCTGCGGGATGTAGGCCTCGGGCTGGTAGTAATCGTAATAGCTGACGAAGTAGCTGACCGCGTTTTTGGGAAAGAGCTCGCGCATCTCCTCGTAGAGCTGGGCGGCGAGCGTCTTGTTGTGGCTGATGATGAGCGTCGGACGGCCGGTCCGCGCGATCAGGTTCGCCATCGTGAAGGTCTTGCCGGTGCCGGTCGCGCCAAGAAGGACCTGATGCCGTCGCTTCGCGTCGATGCCGCGCACGAGCTCCTCGATCGCCTGCGGCTGGTCGCCGGTCGGCTGGTAGGGGCTCGTCAGGTGGAAGGTGGCGCGTCGGCGGGGAGGCATGGTGGTGGTCGTCGGCGCCGGTCAGCCGCGCGTGGCGAGGAGGGCGCGGGGCGACTCGCGGCGCAGGGCGAGCGCTGCGGGAAGCGAGGCGAGGAGCGTCATGACGGCGATCGTCGCCCAGCCGATCGCGATCGGCAACGCGGGGATGGCGATCGCGAGATCGAGACCGGCGAGATCGCGATTCCAGATCGAGCCCATCCAGGCGAGGTGAAGGCCGAGGGCGGTGCCGACCAGCGAGCCGGCAAGGGCAACGAGGAGCGATTCGCCGAGGACGAGACGCAGCGGCACCGACGCCGCGCCGCCGATCGCCCGCAGGACGCCGAACTCGTGGCGACGGGCGCCGATACCCGCCGCGACGACATTGCCGACGCCGAAGCAGGCGAGGAAGAGCGCCGCGAAGGAGACGCTCGCGGTGACGCCGAGCATCGTGTTCGCGACGGTGTCGAGCGTGCCGCGGATCATGCGGCCGCTCGCGTAGCTTGCTCCGGGCAACTGCTCGAGCACGATCGACTTGATCGCTTCGTCGAGCTCTTCGCCGCGCTCAGGATCGAGGGTGAGCTGCATGATGAAGGCGTCGCGCGTGCCGAAATGCTTCGTCACCGCCGCGAAGTCCATGAAGACGCAGCTCGCCGCCTGCTCCATGTACAGGTTGCGGAGGCCGAAGAACTGCGTCGCGATGTCGAGGCCGGCGCTCGAGACCACACCGACGATCTCGAAGCGGATGTCGCCGTTCGTTCCGCCGAGCCCGATCGTCTTGCCGAGTCCGAGGCCGCGGGCGACGAGAAACTGCTCGGCGACGAGCACCGCGTCGCCGTCGCGCAGTCGGGCGATGGCGTGCTCGGGATCGCCTTCGATGAACTCGAGTCGGTTGAGCTTCAGGAAGCGGTCGAGATCGAAGCCGACGCAGACGACATTCTGCGGGCCGAGCCCATCGACGCCAAGCGTTTCGCCCTCGGCGAGCCGCACGGGCAGGTAGCCGACCGGACAGCTCTGGAGGACGCCGGGAAGCGACTCGATGACCTGCTGTTCCTCCGGTGAGAGTCCGGTGGAGCAGAGGATGAAGCCGTCTGCGAAGCGGATCCGGTCGCGGAACTCGTTGATGACGCTGAGGCCATTCGACCAGGTGCTCACCAGGATCGAGCAGCCGACCATGAGGGCGCCGGCGGTGAAGCCGAGGCGGTAGGGCATCGAGCGCACCGAGCCGGCGAGCATGCCGCGCGGAATGCCGAAGATGAGCTCGGTGCCGCGACTGGCGATGCGCGTGACGATCCAGAGGGCGCAGGGCGCAAGCAGGAAGTAGCCGATGTGGAGCGCGCCGATCCCGACGATCGCGTAGAGCCAGAATCGCAGTTGCATGTCGGGAGCGAGCAGGAGGAGAAGCTGGAGGGCGATCGCCGCGGCGCCGAGGCTCAGGCAGAGGCCGAGGCCGCGCGGTTGGGGCGGACGGGCGCGGACGGTGAGGGCCTCGATCGGCGTGACCCGAGAGGCTTGCCACGCCGGATACGCGGCGCCGGCAAGTCCGGCGAGGATCGTGCCGAGGAGGGCGAGCCCGAGTCCGATCGGCGAGATCGCGAATCCGGAGCGGAGATACTCGCCGTAGTAGGTGACCAGCGCCCACGCGAGTCCGATGCCGAGCGGCAATCCGAGCAGTCCGCCGGCAAGCCCGATCGCTCCGCCGACGAGAAGCTGGCTCGCGAAGAGTTGGCGTCGGGCAGCGCCGATGCAGCGGGCAATCGCCATCTCGCGCTGCTGTTCGGTCACCGCGGTGGTGAGACCGACGGCGACGATGAACGCGCAGGAAAGAAACGCGATCGCCGAGGCGAGGGTGAAGCCGAGACGGCTCGCGAGCATCTGACGATCGAGCCCGGTCGTGACCGCTTCCGCAGGTTCGAGGACGAGCGGATCCTCGACCAGCGTCGCATGCTCCTTGCACCACGCGGCGACATCGACGCCGTCCTTCAGGATGATCGCCGCCACCGTCGCCTGGCCTTCGCGGCCGGTCGCCTCGGCGAGCGCCTCGCGAGAGAGTTCGACGAGCGGTCGCTGGAGCGCGCCGAGCTTCGGCCGCCGATAGACGCCCGAAACGGAGAGTTCGATCGGAGCGCCGAAGCGCTGGATGACGAGTCGATCGCCGACCGTGGCGTCGAGCGCTTCCGCTGCGGACGGATCAAGCAGGATCTCGTTCGGAGCCTGCGGACGCGTTCCCTCGAGGAGTTCGAGATCGCGGAAGCGGTCATCCGCGGGCACATCGATCCCGCGGGCCTGCACGGTCACGCGCTTGCGTTCGCCTTCCGCGATCTCATGCACGAGCGTGATCGATCCGAAGAGACGCACGCCGACCGTCTCGACGCCGGGCAGCTCGCGCACGCGATCGGCTGCGCTCGCGTCGAAGTCGACGCCGTAGCGATCGATGATGCGAGCGTCGGTGTCGCCGAGTGCGCGGGCGACGCCGTCGGCGACATTCCGCTCGACGCTTGCGAGCGAGCAGCTCGTCGCGACCACCAAGGCACTCGCAAGCAGCACCGCGATGACCAGCAGGATCGTCCTACCGCGGCGCCCGGCCAAGCTCTGCCGCGCGAAGGGCCAGACGGCTTGCCAACTCGCCGCGCGTCGCGTGGGAAGCGGGTGCGGTGGAGTCATCGTTGGTCCGGAGGTCGTCGACATCAAAGGTTCCGGCACGCTGGCCGTCGCGAAGCACATGCACCGTTCGGCAATGGGCCGCGGCTGCCGGCTCATGGGTCACCATGAGGACGAGGATCCTACGCTCCTCGACGACGCGCTCGAGCATCTCCCAGAGCCGTTCGCTCGTGTTCGAGTCGAGGTTTCCGGTCGGCTCGTCGGCGAGGAGGACGCGCGGCTCGAAGAGGAGGGCCCGGGCGATCGCGACCCGCTGCTGTTCGCCTCCCGAGAGCGCTTCCGGGCGGTGCGTCGCCCGCTCGGCGAGTCCGAGCGAGGCGAGGAGATCGAGTCCGCGCGATGCGAGTTCGCCCCGCGGCAGGCCGTCGAGGACGCCGGGGAGGATGACATTCTCAAGCGCCGTCATCGTCGGCAGGAGGTTGAACTGCTGGAAGACGACGCCGATCGTGCGCCGCCGATAGAGCGTGAGATCGCTCTCGCTCATGCGATCGACGCGCACGCCGTTCACCTCGATCTCGCCGCCGTCGGCGCGATCGAGGCCGGCGACGAGATGGAGAAGCGTGCTCTTGCCGCTGCCCGACGCGCCCATCACCGCGACGAAGCCGGTGCCTTCGACCGAAAGATCGAGTCCGCGCAGGGCGTCGACTTCGCGTCCGCCGACGCGATAGCGCTTGCGCAGGCCGCGAACGATGATCGAAGCGCCGTCGCGGGCACTGCCAGCGGAGGCACTGAGGGCCGCATCAGTGAGCGGCATGCTTCGCGTCGTAGGTCTTCGCGTCCATCAGCTTCTGCAGCGGAGCGAGATCGCTGCATTCGATCTTGACGAGCCAGCCGCGGCCGAAGGAGTCGGTGTTGACGAGCGAGGGATCCTTCACGGCGTCCTGATTCACCGCGACGATCGTGCCGGCGATCGCCGAGTAGATGTCGCTCGTCGTCTTCACGCTCTCGACCTCGCCGACCGAGCCGCCCGCGCTGATCTTCGTGCCTGCGGGCTTCATCTCGACATAGGTGATGTCGGTGAGCTCATCGGCGGCAAACTTGGTGATGCCGAGGGTAACGGTGTTGCCCTCCACTCGGAACCACTCGTGACTCTCGGACATGCGGCAATCGGCGGGGCTGGCCATGGGGGGTGAGGCTCTGGAAGGGGTGCTGAGGGCTCGACGGGCCCGAGCAGTTCGGAACGGGCGTCGACGAGGGGGCGGACGATACGCCATCACCGCGCCTCCTGTGGCCGCGGATTCCGAGGTTCGGCGTCGGGATTGGCTTCTGGATTGGGGGATATGCCTCCCGGTGCGGGTTTAGGTGCGGGTTTGGGGGGTGTGAAGTGCCCCATTCGTCGTTCTGCGGCGGCCTCGTTAATCTGGGCAATATCCACTTGCGTTGCCCGCGAAGCGCTTATAGGCTCTTCACCATCTGCTCACCGGGTTCACGCGTTGACCCTCCTGAGCGAGCCGACGGGTGCCGCGATTCTCGCGTCATTCCGATCGACTCTCTCGCGGATCAGGCGACAACCCGGCGGGAACGGCTGCCACCGTTCCCGAACTCTGATCTTTCTCCCCTCCGGAAACGCCGCCGAGAAGTTCGAGCGGCGTTTTCTTTGGCGCATGCGCCGACCACCGCGCTCAAGGCCGGTAACCACGGACGGCATTCTCGGGTATTCTGCCGCTCCCTTCGCCGGAGCGTCACGCTCGGCGCCCCCTCGCTGCGACTGCGGTCGCGCGGCCACTCAAGATCCGGTTGCTTCCGCGTGCAGGCTCAGATCGTCCTGACTCTTTCGGTGAATGCCGTCAAGCCGCTCCTCGCCGCGAAGGATCCGCGCTGCGCGGGGATCATGGATGTTCCGGGCTTCGCAGCCAAGGAACTCGGTCTTCGCGGACTGAACCTGCCATCCTCGGTGCTCGCCGGCCGACCGGCGACCGATCTGGACAAGCTCCGCGACCTGGCAGACAAGGCGGGGGCGCCCTGTCTCGTCCTGGTGGAGGAACCGCCGCTTGCCTTCGGCGACCCGACGCCGGGCCTCAAGACCCAGATCGAGGAACGCATCCGACGGCTCGCGGCGGCGGCGAATCGCCTCGGCTGCCGCGACATCGCGGTCCGCTGCTTGGCGAAGAACACCGATGAGGAGTTCGAGCGCACCGCCACCGGCATCAAGTCCTGCCTCCAGGAGATCGACCGCTTCGACCTGAATGTCCTGATCGTGCCGCACGATGGGGTGACCTTCGAGCCGACGCGGCTGACCGACCTGATCAAGAAGGTCGGCGGCTTCCGCATCGGCTCGCTCCCGAGCTTCGCCCATGCCCACGCGACGGGCGATGTCGAGAAGACGCTCCGCAAGCTCGCCCCCTACGCGGAGTCGATCGACGCCACGATCGTCGGATTCACCGGCGACCAGCACAAGCCCTACGACCTGAGGATCTGCGTCGACAGCGTCCGCGCGGTCGGCTATGTGAACACGCTGGCCCTCGATTACATCGGAAAGGGCGATGTCGTCGCCGATCTCATCAAGGCCCGCGGTATCCTTGAGGCCGTGGTGCAGACCGACGAGGAGTGACCTCGTGTGGGCGTTCGTGTGGGCGAAACCGGAAGTCGGTCAGGAGGCGCGATCATGATCGTCACCATCGATGGTCCTGCCGGGACGGGCAAATCGACCGTGGCCCAGCGGCTCGCTCGGCGACTCGGGCTCCAGGTGCTCGATACGGGAGCGATGTATCGCGCGATCACGCTTGTCGTGCTCGATGCGGGTGTCGATCCGCGTGATGCGAGCTCCGTCGCGGGCGTAGCGGCCGGCGCCGAGCTTCGCTTCGACTTCACGAACGATCCGCCGGTCCTCTTCGCCAACGGCATCGCCGTGGGCGACGCGATCCGTTCCGCGCGGGTGACGAGCCAGGTTTCGACCGTCGCGGGCCATCCGGCGATCCGCGCTGCGATGGTCGCTGCGCAGCGAGCGATCGCAGCCGAGCATCCGCACCTCGTCACCGAGGGGCGCGATCAGGGCAGCGTCGTCTTTCCCGACGCGGAGGTGAAGTTCTATCTCGACGCATCCGTCGAGGTGCGGGCCCGCCGACGGCTCGCCGAGCTCCTGGCCCGCGAACACGACCGCGCCGTCGATGACGCTGAGCGGCTCGCCCGCGTCTTGGCCGACATCGAGGCTCGCGACCGGAGCGATCGCGAGCGCGCAGTCGGACCGCTGCGCACGCCCGAGGATGCGATCGTCATCGACACGGGCGATCGTTCGATCGACGAGGTCGTCGAGACGCTCGCGGTCGCCGCGGAATGTCGATGCGTGGCGCGCTCGCGCGGAGCGACCGGCGAGGCCGCCGCGGTGCGGGTGCGTGAACGGACCTTCGGGGCGAGCCCATCGGCGGACGCACGGCAAGCCTTCGCTGGAGGCCATGCGTGAAGCGATTGCAGTGGTCGCGACGCGTGCCGGGGCGATCGGCGCTGCGGATCCTCTGGTGGGACTTCAGCCGCTTCGTCTCGGCGTCGACCCTGCGGCTTCTCTACGGCCTGCGCGTCCGCGGGCTTGAGCATGTGCCGACCCACGGGCCGGTGCTGTTCGTCTCGAATCACCAGAGTTTCTTCGATCCGGTGATCAACGGCGCGGTCGTCAAGGATCGCCAGTACACCGCGATCGCCCGCGAGTCGCTCTTTCGCTTCGCTCCCTTCGCGTGGCTCATCCGCTCCTACGGCGCGCTCGCCGTCGCCGGCGAGGCGAGCGACACGGCGGCGATCAAGATCGCCCTCAGCGAACTCGCCGCGGGACGCTGCATCCTGATCTATCCCGAGGGCAAGCGAAGTCCAGAGGGCGGGCTCTGCGACTTTCAGCGCGGCGTCCTTCTGCTTCAGCGACGGGCCAAGGTCGATGTGCTGCCGATCGGCATCGACGGCGCGTGCGACGCCTGGCCACGGGCGTCGAAGCGGCCACTTCTGCGTGGGCGCATCGCAGCGGAAGCGGGGCCGGTCATTCCGGCCGCGACGCTCGCGAAGCTCTCCGCCGATGAGGCGATGGCGCTCCTCTCCGCCGAGGTCGATCGACTTCGCCTGCGGGCTCGCGCGTCGATTCGCGAGCAATCGCGCGGTCGCTGGCCGCTGCCGGGCCCTGGGGACCGACCCTACGCGACGACGCCCCGTGTCGAGCCTGAGGCTTCGAATGGTCCGGCCTGACCGCCAGCCGCTCCCGCTTGGCGAGGCTGCCCGAAGCGTCGCGGGAATGCTGCTGAACGCCGGGTTCGAGTCCTACTTCGCCGGTGGCTGCGTCCGCGATCGCCTCCTGGGAAGCGAGCCCAAGGACTATGACATCGCCACCGCGGCCAAGCCCGAGGAGGTCAAGCGGATCTTCCCGCGGGCCCAGGGAGTCGGCGAGAGTTTCGGCGTCATGCTCGTCAAGCATGGCGGGCATGTCTTCGAGGTCGCGACCTTTCGAACCGACGGCGTCTACAGCGACGGCCGTCGGCCCGATGCCGTGCGCTTCAGCTCGGCAGCCGAAGATGCCGCCCGTCGCGACTTCTCGATCAACGGTCTCTTCGAGGAGCCGCTCACCGGCCGCATTCGCGACTTCGTCGGCGGCGAGGCGGACCTCCGCGCCGGCGTCATCCGGGCCATCGGCGAGCCCTCGCAGCGATTCGCCGAGGATCACCTGCGACTGCTGCGCGGCGTGCGCTTCGCCGCCCGATTCGGGTTTCGTCTCGACGAGCGGACCGCCCAGGCGATGCGCGAGCACGCCGCGAAGCTCGGCCTGATCGCCCGCGAGCGGATTGGCGGGGAGGTCGCGGCGATCCTCGAGGCGCCGACGCGCGTCGAGGCGGTCGGGCTCCTCGAGTCACTCGGCCTCGACGCACCGGTCTTGCGCGAGGCCGGTCGGGCACCGCTCGTCGGCATCGCCCCGCAGCCGATCGCCCATCTTGGGGCGCTGCCCAGGATGGAGCGGGTCCCGCTCTTCGCGGCGCTGGCGGCGTGGGCGCTCGACCGCTCCGGCGGGGCGGCGGGCCGAGAACCAGCGGTGGCCGAGGCGATCGCGACCGCGTGGCGGGAGGCGCTTCTCCTGAGTAACCGCGATGAGGAGGGGGTCCGCGGGGTGCTCGCAGCGCTCGCCGCGTCGGCCGACTGGGAGGAGAAGGGCGTCGCCAAGCGGAAGCGGTGGGCGGCGGGGGCGTGGGCACCGTGGGCGGAACGCCTCCTCGCCGTCTCGGACCCGGACCGGGGAGCGGCGATCGCCGCGTGGCGGGCGAGCGTTCCCGCGGACACGATCGCGCCGCCGCCCCTTCTTTCGGGCAATCACCTGATCGAGGCCGGGTTCGCACCGGGGCCGGCGTTCAAGTCGATGCTCGACTTGGCCTATGACGCCCAACTCGAGGGGCGGATCGGCTCCGCCGAGGAAGCCCTCGCGCTCCTTCGCGGGCGAGCTTCCGCTCCCTGATCGCATCTTCACGAACGCGATGCGCGGATTCCCGCCCGAATGCCTGTTGATTCGTGGAACCGGGAGCTACCATGGGCGTTTGTAGAAGTGCTGTCCTGGGACTCGTTTGGGTCCTTGGCGTCGCGCAGTGCGCGGCCGCAGTCCTTCGCTCCTCGACTTCCCTCCGACCCATGCGCACACCCACGCTTCTCAACCGGACGGTCACCCTCGCCTCGCGACTCCTCTCTTCACCGTTTGGGCGGAGCGGGGGGGCGTCCCGAAGCCTTGTCGCCGCGGGGCTTGCGTCCGCGACCGTTTGCGCGAGCCTCCTCGCGCTGGCTGCACCCGCCGCCGCCGCCCCGGCACCGGCTCCGGACAACAGCAGCAAGCCGCTGCCGATGAAGGGGAAGCCGAAGGTCTATGTCATTCCGATGACCGGGCAGTTCGGCACTGACATCATCAAGGACATCTACGAGGAGATCATCGAGGATGTGCGCAAGGTGAAGCCGGACTTCATCGTGTACCACATGAACTCCTACGACATCCCGAAGTCGGCCATGATCAAGGATCAGGACCGCCAGGGTGAGCAGGGCATGTTCGATCCGGGCGAGATCCGCGATCTCATCAAGTACCTGCGCGAGGAGATGCGCGACCTCCCCCAGATCATGTGGGTTGAGGACGCCTACGGCCCCACATCGATGGTGGCGCTCGCCTGGCCCGACCTCTACATGCACAACACGGCCCGGCTGGGCGGACTGGGTGCACTCATTCCGCGGCTGCGCAACCAGTGGAAGGACCTCGATGTCCAGGCCAAGATGATTGCGGCGTGGGCCGGCATCATCAAGGGCATCATGGAGCAGGGCGGCTACTCCTACGAGCTCGGCGACGCCTTCCTCTATCCGGAGCGGCTGCTCAGCGCGAGCTTCGAAGGTCGTAAGGTCATCTTCAAGGGTGATCTCACCGGCCAGTGGATCATTGACGACTCCGAGTCGGCGACGATCGCCTTCCGGGCGACGGCCGCCGAGGACATCGGCCTTTCCGACGGCAACGCCGACTCCTTCGAAGACCTCATGTTCATCCTCGGCTACCGCGAGGTCGAGAAGGTCGAGACTGGCCAGAAGATGTTCGACGACTATGTGCGCGACTGGCGCCGAGCGCTCGAGCAGTCGATCGAGGCCCTGCAGGACGCCCAGGCGGCCGAGGGGCGCGGCGACATCAAGGACATCCAGAAGGCCAAGCAGCTCTACGAAAAGGTCGTCGCTTCGATGAAGCGTTACCCGGCCATCGAAAAGCGACTTCAGGCCCAGTTCGGCGTGTCGCGGCTGGCCCTCGAACTCCGCATCGACCAGCTTCGCGAGGTGATCAGCGGATCGAAGCGAAACAACAGCGGCGGCGGTCGCAGCGGCGGCAGCAGCTCGCCGGGCGGCGGCGGTCGCGGCCCCGGCTCGCGCTGAGGCCCGTCCGGCCTCTCGGACGCGCGGCCGCGAAAGCGAACGCGTTGGCGGGAATCGGCCGCGGCACGCCTCTGTCTGAGTCTCGCTCCGCCTGGTGGTGAACAGTCTCGACGAACCGGCCGTTCCCCACCTCCACACCATCATTCATCCAGTCCATTGCCCGATCGCGGACCGAGCGCCTCGGTCAGACCGAAGGATCGACCCATGACCATGAGCCCGTCAATCAGCACCCGAAGCCAGCGTCTGAGCACCATTGCCCGCGGCGGGCGTGCTCTCCTCTCGACCCTCGCCGTGTCGGCGTTGGCCGCCGTTCTCACGATTGAAGCAACCGTCGGAAGCACGCTGACCGCCTCGGCCAGCGCAGCGTCGATGCGTGCGAACGCAGCGCCGCGGGCCAACGATCTCACCTTCAAGTCCGGTCAGACCTGGCGTGGTGCGATCAACGACACGGTCGAGATCGTCTTCACCGAAGGCGGTCGCGATCGCACCCTCGAGGGAACCGTCGTGCGGGCTGACCGCACGATGGTCGTCATCGAGACCGCCGCTGCCGACGGCAAGACCTCGCGAAAGACGATCTTCTTCAACGATGTGAAGAGCATGAAGTCGCTCGGCTCGGCACCGGCGAAGGACGCCGGCGCGTCGAGCGGAGCGGCAGCGCCCGCTGCCACCGAGGGAACCGCGGGCGAGACCGCCGAACCCGCCAAGGCACCGGCCGATGCCAAGGACTTCAAGGGCGTCTTCTACATGCCGATCGAGGGCACCGTCGGCGTCGGCATGCGACACGACGAGATCGAGGCGATCGGGAAGGAGGCCGACAAGTACGGCCCCGGCCAGATCATCATCATCGAGATCAACTCGCCCGGTGGACTCGTGCTTGAGTCGGAGCGCATCCACGCCACGATGCTCGACCTCAAGAAGCGGCATCGCGTGGTCGCCTGGATCAAGGAGGCGATTTCCGCTGCCGCGTTCACGGCGCTCCACTGCGACGAGATCTACTTCATGAATGTCGGTGCCCTTGGCTCGATGACCATGTTTGCGGGTACCCAGTCGGCCAAGGGCGAGTCGCTCGCCGGCTGGCTCGATCTCGCCGGCAAGGTCGCGAAGGAGGGCGGTCGCAATCCGCACATCGCCCGCTGCATGATCAAGATCGAACTCGAGCTCTCCTACGACATTCCCGAGGGAGGCGGCCCGAAGGACGCGATCTTCCGCGAGGACACGAAGGGGCAGTTCGTGCTCGATCGCGCCGACACGATGCTCACCCTGAACGCCGCCCAGGCCCTCGCCTGCGGCTTCTCCGACGGCACCGCCGACACGGTCGAGGAACTCGCCGTGGTCATGGGCCTTCCGATGTGGAAGGAAGTCAACGAGGTCGGCCGGAAGATTCACCGTGACTGGCAGCGGACCCTCAAGGAGGGCACCAATGAGCTGACGATGCTCATGAACCAGTACGAGTACAAGAACACGACCTCTGGCGACCCCGAGAAGATCATCAGCACCCGCATCCGGATCATCACCGACATCCTTCGCTGGGTCGAACGCTGCTGGTCCTGCGCCTTCGAGGTCATGGGCGGTCTCCCCGAGCAGATCAAGCCGGCCCTCGAGCGCGAACTCGAGGAACTCCGCCGTCAGCTCGCCGAAATCAAGCAGGCCGAGCGGCAGCGCGATCGCGCTCCCCGGTGAGTGCGGCCGCATCGGCCTTCTCCGCCGAACGCTTCTTGCAAACAAACCAAAGGCCCCGTCCGCGGATCGGACGGGGCCTTTTTCTCGTGTCGAGGTCGTGGGGCGGTGCGGGTGTGGACGCGCCGAAAGACCTGTCCCGCGACGGAACGGCTCGCCGATCCGCTGGTAGTCTGAAGCCATGTCACAGACGCCTGCCGTACCGACCTCCTCTTCCGTTCCTCCGACGCAGGCGGCTCCGATGCCCGTCGAGTCCACGACGAGGTGGCACCTCATCGTCGGCGTGATCGGACTGATCTACGGCATCCTCGGTCTCGGCGCGTACCTCATCGGCGGGCTCTGGATGGCCTTCATGCCGCAGTTCATGGGCCTGATGGGCTTCAAGGATCTCCCTCCGATGCCGAGCATGGGCATCATCCTGCTCCAGATGCTCGTGACGGGCACGCTCGGCGTCATCCTCATCATCGGCAGCGTGAAGCTCCTGCGCCGTCGCACCGATTGCCTGCGCTGGTTGCAGGTCTGGGCCTTCGGGCGTCTCGTCATGGCCGCCATCGGCCTCGTCGCCGGGCTCCTCATGATGCCGACGCAGATGGCCTACTCGAAGGCCCTCGATGCCGCGATCCGCGACCAGCTCGAAGCGCGTTCGCCGGGTTCGAGCGCGGGCATGCCACCGTACGACGAGGAGCGGCAGGCGACGGCCACCCGCTATGGGATTCTCGCCACGAACCTGATCGTCGTGGCCTTCCCGATCTTCGTGGCCTTCCTGACGACCAGCCGGACGAAGCGCGACGAGGTCGCGAGCTGGGATCAACTGATTCGGTAGACGATCGCGTCGCCACTCAGCCGACTTCGCGGCGCTGGAACAGGGCGATCGCGACGCAGAGGCTCGCGGCGATGAGGGCGAGTCCGTAGGGGACCGTCTGACTCACATACGCGAAGGGAATGTCGCGATCCTGGTTGATCGCGTCGGCGAGCCAGAAGACCTGGAAGTTCGGCACGATCGCGTAGGCGATCTTGAGGGCGACGAGCTGGGCGTTTTCGCCGATCGAGAACTGCTCGGGTGCGACCGTCGCGATGCGGCTCAGCTCGCTGATCTTGCGGGCGAAGAGCCAGTCGGAGAGTAGGCCGAGGATGAGGACCCCGAGCGTGGCGCAGAGCGTCAGCACCTGGCCGAGTCGCGTCGATGCGGTGAGCGCGACGGCGGCGAGGATCAGGACGCCCAACGACATCATGCCGATCGCGATCCAGAGTTGGGCTTCGAACGCGGGATCCGGTCCAGCGCTGAAGAGGTCCCGCTGGACGCCGCCGAAGATCATCTCCGCCGTATTGGGCGTCCAATCCGGCCCGAAGAGCATCGCGAGGAGATACGCAACCCCTGCGAGCGGCGTCGTCAGAAGCAGGGCCGAGCTCGAGAAGCTCTTCCCGTAGAAGTAGTTCGCCCAGGTCGCTCCGCCCACGCCGAGAAGGGCAGCCAGCGTGCCGAAGAGGAGCACGGGCTGGTGAATCGGCGTCCGCACGGTCTTGAGCACACCGTGCATCTCGACCAGCATGAAGACGAAGCTGAGATAGAGGACGACCAGCAGGAGGCTGAGGGCGACGCCGACATACTTGCCGACGACGAAGGTCGGCCGGGCGACGGGCTTCGAGACGACGGTGAGGACCGTCTTGTTGTCGATCTCGCGACTGAGGACATTCGTCGCGATGAACGCAGCGACGATCGTCGAGGCGATGAAGATCGTCGACAGGGCGATGTCCACGAACATCCGCTGATCATCCTCGAGGGTGTAGGCCGCAAGCGGATTGCTCAGGATGATGAGAAGCGTCGCAACGCCGGCGACGACCATGATGATCGGCTGGCGGATGCTCTCGAAGAGGGTGTTGCGGGCGATCGCGAGAAGCTGCTCGAAAACCGTCATGGGGTCCTTCGGAGAGGTGACCGGCCGCCGCATGAGCGGGGCCGGCGGAAGGGCCGGGGATCCGCGCTCGACGGGGCTGTCGGGCACGGAGGGGACATGGCACGCGCCCGAACGGGCCCGCTGGGCCGCGGGAGCCTCCCGCTTCAGTGGGCGAGAGGGTCGGGCGAGCGAGGCGGGTTCAGGCGAGCTCGGCGTCGGTCCCGGCCTGACGCGCCCAGCGGGCGCGGAAGGCGAGGGCAGATCGCTCCGCTTTGCCATAAAGTACCCGAGCGTCCCGAACCGGGCGTGGCCGGGCTCGTAGCGGAGCCCCGACCATCCGGTTCGCCGGAATGCGCGTTTGTCGTGGCCATGCATCGAAATCGGCGTCTGCGGCGGGTGACCGCCTGACTGACGCACCTTCGATCGGGTGACGGCAACCCGCCAAGGACTCGGTCGCCCCGTGGTGCCTCCGCTCGAACGCCCGTTCGAGCCTGGTGCTCACCCGCTCGCCTGCCTCCTTTCCCTCATCCGGGGAAAGGGGTCTCCTCGGTCGGCGGAGGGCCATGTCTTGCCGAGTCCCGCGTCGTCCAGTGTTCGCTCGGGCTTCTCCACCATGCGAATTGATCATTTCGCCTACCAGCAGGCGGTCCGCGTTGCCGGAGGCGGCATCATCGGCCAGCTCCTGCTTGGCCTCGGCCTTCTGCTCTACGGCCGTGCCGTTGCAGAGGACTCCTCCTTCGTCATCGTTGCGGGCTATGTGCTCGCGGGCGTCCCCATCTGGATCGCCCTCGCGATCGTCTTCCACCAGCACCGGCTCGAACGGATCGAGTCGCTCGAGGCGGACGAACTGCAAGCCTCCCGCGGAGAGGGCTCGACGGCGCTCTTCGAGAAGGATGGCGCCCAGGTCGCCGCCCGGCGGCTTCGCTTCATGCACACCTGGCTGATGCCCGCGGTCAGCCTGCTCGTCGCGGCCATTTACGCGACGCTCGCCTGGCAGATCCTTGACTGGTTCCGCCTGATCGAGGATCCCAACGCCGACGCCGGCGCGTTCGAGGTCGGCGCCCAGCTCGGTTGGCAGTTGGCGCTCGCGATCGGACTCTCCCTCGCGGCCTTCATCGTCTCGCGCTTCGTCGCCGGCATGGCCAAGCAGCCGGCGTGGGCAAACCTGCGCGGCGGTGCCGCGGCGATGGTCGGCAACGCCCTTGCCCTCCTCGCCCTCGCCGTCGGCTTCGCCTTCCACTTCTTCCAGAAGCCGCTCGTTCTGGAGTACATCGCCTACGGCTTCGCGTTCTTCATGATCGCGTTGGCGTTCGAGATCCTCTTCAACTTCATCATCAGCCTCTACCGGCCGCGACGGGCCGGAGAGACGCCGCGGCCGGCCTTCGACAGCCGCGTGCTGAGCCTCTTTGCAGCCCCCGACTCGATCGTCCGAAGCATCAACGAGGCGGTCAACTACCAGTTCGGCTTCGACATCACGAGCTCGTGGGGCTATCAGCTTCTCCTTCGCAGCGTCTGGCGTCTGGCGGCCTTTGCGGTCGCGATCCTGATCGGACTGAGCTGCATCGCCGTCGTCGATCCGGGGAAGCAGGCCATTCGCCTGCGCTTCGGCGAACCGGTCGGCGGCGTCTACGAGCGCACCGCGTTCCTCAAGCTGCCCTGGCCGATCGAGACCGTCGCCGTCTACGAGGTCGGCCGCATCCGCGAGCTGCCGATCGGCAATCCGCCCGCCGCCAACGATGCCTACCGGGCGTGGGGCGACGATGGAGCGCTCGATCCCTCGCGCAATGTCTGGCTCGTCTCGGCGAGCACGAAGCGCGAGTCGCTCGGCACCACGATCACGCCGACGACCGACTCGGCGAGCGCCGAGACGGGACTTGCGGATCAGTTCGCCCTCATCGACTCCGACATCATCCTGAAGTATCGCGTCCGCGACGGGGCCCTGCGCGAGTGGCTCGACTTCTCGAATGACATGAAGCTCCGCCGCGGCACGCTCGACATGCGCGAGCGGGCGCTTCGGAACCTCGCCATGCGCGAGGTCACCCAGTTCCTCTCGGTGCGGCCGCTCGACTCCTTCCTCGGACCGGCGAGCGAATCGCCGGCGCTCGCCCTTCAGGCCCGCATCCAAGCCCGCTTCGATGAGATGAAGACCGGGATCGAGGTCGTCAGCATCGCCATTCCGCGGCTCCGGCCGCCGGGTGCGGAAGCGCAGCGATTCCTCGAGCCCTCGATCGCGATTCAGAATGCCCGCAAGGCCGTCGAGCAGATGCGGAGCGTCGTGGACACGACGATGACCGCCATCCTCGGCAGCCGCGAGAAGGCCCAAGAGGCGGTCGCCGCGATTCTCGAACTCGAGCGCATCGAGGCGCGGGACAAGGCCGCTGCGGAGGAGAAGGCAAAGGCCACCGGCGAGGTTCCCGACCGAACGCCCTCGAAGGAAGCGATCGAACAGCGCTTGACGATCGAGCGCATCATGCTGTCGACTCCCGCGGCTGCGGCAGCACAGATCTCGACCGGACGGGCCGAGCGCTGGAAGCTTCACATGGACGCCCGGCGCAAGGCCGCCGCGGTCCTCGGCGAAGCCTCGAGCTGGATGGTCGATCCGGTGCTCTATCAGCAGCGGAAGCTGATGGAGGCCTACCAGCAGTCATTGCCGTCGGCCCGCATCAAGTTCATCCTCGGCATCGATCCGGAGCGGGTGCGCTTCGAGATCGACAACCAGGAGGGTGACGCCGGTCTCAACTTCCAGGACAACCTGCTCCCCTCGGGCGGATCCTGATCGGCGCGTCGCGTCCACCTCCTCACCGAACACTCCCAACGACAGCATTTTCCTGCGAGAGCCACCCATGACCCGCAGTCTTCCCATCACGATCGGCGCCATCTTCTTTCTGATCCTGGTCGCCTACAACACGACCTACACCGTCAAGTTCCACGAACTGGCGATCCTCACCCGTTTCGGCAGCGCCGCAGGCGTCGACCGCGAGCCGGGGCTCCACCTCAAGTGGCCATTCTTCATCGATCAGGTCACGCGGATCGACACCCGCATGCAGATGGTCGAGAGCCCGAACACCACGATCATGCTGGCGGACAACCAGCAGGTCGTGATCCAGGCCTTCGTTCTCTGGCGCGTCGACGATGGCGATGAGGGAGCGATGGCCTTCTTCACCCGCTTCAGCTCGCTCGACGCGGCGAGCCGCTCGATCGAGCAGGAACTCCCCGGGGCCTTCTCGCGCATCCAGAGCTACCGATTCGGCGACCTGATCGGCGCCGGCAGCAAGCTCGCCGAAGCGGAAGCCTCGGTGCTTGCGGAGCTTCAGGGGAAGAACCTGCCTGGCGTGAAGCTCGTGTCGGTCGGCATCAGCCAGATCGGCCTCCCGCCGAAGGCCGCCTTTGCCGTCCTCGGCCGCATGGCCGAAGTGCAGGTCACGCTCGCCCGCGAGCAGGAGAGCCGCGGCACGAGCGAGGCGAAGTCGATCGAAAGCACCGCCGCGTCCGAGGCTGACATCATCCGTCGCTTCGCCGAGCAGTGGGCGGCCGAGATCCGCGCCCGCGGCGACGCCGAGGCGGCCCGCTACTACGCGAAGATGAACGAGTACGGCGATCTTGCCGTCTTCCTCGCCTGGCTCGACACGCTCAAGGCCGGCATGACGGGAGCGGCGACGATCATCGCCGACACGAAGTCGGCGCCGATGCATCTCCTGAATGTCGATTCGCCGACGAACGCCAACGGCATTCCGATGCCGACCGAGGGATTCGTCGCCCAGCCGCGCGGCTCCGCTGCGGCGGCCCCGGTGCCCGCGGGCGCCCAGCCAGCCGGGAAGGGGAGCTGATCGATGGCGCCCAACGAATCATCCCGTCGTCGTGACGAGGAGGTCGAGCGCGAGCTCGAGCCGATGGAGATCGAGGAACCGCGGCGCGAGGCAAGCGCCCGGTTCGTCGTCGACGAGGTCGAGAGTTCGAGCGCCGAGATGCGGGCGGCGATGAACCCGGCCAACCAGAGTCTCGCCGACGCCCTCCGACTCTCCTATCGCGTCCTCCAGCTCGCCATCCTCGGCCTCGTCGTCGCGTTCCTCTTCTCGGGCTTCCAGTCGGTCCGAGAGGGAAGCACCGGCGTCAAGACGATCTTCGGTCGCTTCGTCGAGGGCGAGGAGGGCGCCCAGCTCTCGCCGGGCCTGACGCCCTTCTGGCCCTATCCGGTCGGCGAACTCGTCGTCTTCGATCAGAAGCGCACCGTCAAGCTCGAGCGCGAGTTCCAGCCGCGCGAGTCGCCCAACGCCGCCACGAAGGACCAGGAGGTCGATCAGGCCGACAACAACCGCGAACTCGTCCTCGAGCGCGACGGCTGGGTCATGACCGCCGATGGCGACATCGCCCATGTCTCGCTGCTGGCCGAGTACACGGTCGGCGATGCGGTGCGGTTCGTCACCAGCCTCACGCCGGAGGAGTCCGACGAGTTGGTGCGGAAGGCACTCATGCGCGGGACGGTCGCCGCCACGGCGAAGTTCACGCTCGATGAGCTCATGCAGTCGGCCCAGGCGCCGGCGGCCGAGGTGCAGCTTCGGACCCAGGAGCTTCTCGATCGGCTCGGCAGCGGCCTGACGATCTCTTCCGTCACCTTCATCGATCGTTCGCCGCCGCGCTTCGTCGACGCGAAGTTCCGCGATGTCCAGACCCGGCGCGAGAACGCGAAGACCGTGGTCGAGCAGGCCCGCCAGCGGGTCACCGAGACGCTCACGGGCGTCGCCGGCGGCACCGCCTTCGGCGAGATCACCGAGCTGATCCGCGAGTACGACGCTGCCCTCGTGCGCGGCGATCTCGCCGGCGCCGATGCGCTTTTCGAACGGATCGGCGCCCGCTTCGAGGCCGCCGATGTCACCGGCGAGGTGGCCCGGATCATCCAGCAGGCCCGCGGCGAGAACTCCCTGCGGCTCGCGTCGCTCCAGAAGGAGTACACGCGGCTCGAGGGTCTCGCCCCGGCGTTCCGCGAGAATCCGCGACAGCTCGTCCAGCAGCTCTGGCTCGACGGCATCCGCACCGTCATGGGCAATCCCGAGATCGAGATCATTTCGCCCCCCGATGCCCTTTCGCAACTGGTCGTGAAGGTGAAGAGCTCGCAGGACATCATGCAGGTCAGGCGCGCTGCGCTTCTTGCCAAGAAGAAGGCCGAGCAGGAGGCCCAGACCCTCGGGGCGTGGTTCCTCCGCGGCTCGCAGATCTCGATCGGCCAGAGCAGCGGTCGTCTCGAGAAGGATGCGACCAAGGGCAAGGGTCGCGACGACATCCGCACCGATCCCCCCAGCTGATTGACCAAGACCCCGCAGCGACCGCACTTCGTTCAGATCCACGCGGGCATCGCTCGCTCCATCGGCAGATCTCCCATGACAAGCTCCGAGCGCATCGCACACTCCGAGAAGATCGTCGAAGCGATCGGTCTCACCAAGATCTTCAGCGACTTCTGGCTGCGGGCGAAGGCCCGGGCCGTCGACGGGATCGACTTCGAGATCCGCCGCGGCGAGGTCTTCGGCCTGCTTGGCCCGAACGGCAGCGGCAAGAGCACGACGATCAAGATGATCCTCGGCCTGCTGCACAAGACCAAGGGAAGGCTGCTCGTCTTCGGTCGCGATCCCTCCGATGTGCTCGTCAAGAAGCGCATCGGCTACCTGCCGGAGGAGTCGTACATGTACCGATTCCTCAACCCGCAGGAGACGCTCGAGTACTACGCGAAGCTCTTCGGGATCGAACGGCGCGAGCGGACGCGCCGCGTCGGGGAACTCCTTGAGATGGTCGGCCTCCAGCAGGTCCGCCATCGTGCGGTCGGCGAGTTCTCGAAGGGCATGACCCGACGCCTGGGACTTGCCCAGGCGCTCATCAACGATCCCGAGTTTCTCATCCTCGACGAGCCGACGAGCGGTCTCGACCCGGTCGGCACGAAGCAGGTGAAGGATCTCCTCATTGAACTCGGCCGACGGGGCAAGACCATCCTGCTTTCCTCGCACCTGCTCGACGAGGTCGAGGATGTCTGCGACCGGATGGTGGTTCTCTACGGCGGCAAGATCCGGGCCGGCGGGACGGCGGATGAACTCCTCACCGACACCTCGCGCACCGTCCTGACGACGACGCGACTCTCCCCCGACACGATCGCCCGCATCGACCGTCTCCTCCAGGAGATGGAGGGAACGGGCGTCGACAAGGTGGACAGCCCGCGCGAGAAGCTCGAGGACTTCTTCATGCAGCTCGTCGAGCAGGCCCGCCGTGAGCAGGTCGCGACGAGCGGTGCGCAGCATGGCGGCAAGACCGCCGGATTCCTCGTCGAGCGCGAGCCGGCCGACGCGGGCGAACTCATCGCCGACCTCACCCGGGAGGAGCAGCGCCCGACCAGGGCGGTCGAAGCGCGACCGGCTGCGGCGGCCGCGAGCGCGGCGAAGCGCGATGTCCTCGCCGAACTCGTCGAAGAGCGGCCCGCGGCATCGAGTCCGGCGCCGGCCCGACCGGTCGAACGCGTCGAGCCACCGAAGGATGTCGATCGCTCGGTGATCGATGACCTGCTCGGCGGCGGACGCAAGGGCAACGGCGGCGACGCCGATGGCGGACGCGACGGTCGCGGAGGAAACCCGCGGTGAGTCTCCTTAAGCTGCTCTGGACACGCGTGCAGGATCTCGAGCGCCGGACCGGCGTGCGTTGGACGCTGACCGGGGTGGTGAGCGTTCTGCTCATCGCTCTCTTTGGCTGGATCTTCGTCACCGGGTCCTCCCTCCAGCGGGACCGTCGGGCGATCGTGATCACGCTCGCCGGGGCGAACCTGGCGCGCGGCGACGCCGCGGCCTCCGACTTCGCCAACAGCGGGATCGTGCAGGTGGAGGGACGCACCTTCGGCGGAAGCCAATTCGCCGAGAAGGCCAAAGCGCTCTACGACTCGGAGGGGAACCTTCGAAGCCCGTTCACGGCAGCCCAGATGCTGCTTGCCGATCGGACGCCGACCTTCGTTCCGCCCTTTCTCCTCGAGCAGACCGACACCGTCATCCTGCTCGGATGCGCAGCGATCGGCGCGTCGGTGCTGGCGATCTGGACCGGTCTCTTTCCGCACCTGATCCTGACCCTCGTCGGATCGATACTCCTGACCATTCCCTTCATCCTGCGCGGCGAGCTCGCCTGGGCGATCGCGCTCGTGAGCGCCGTTTTCCTCTGCTTCGGCTTTGCCCTACTGACCTCGGGCGCCGCCCTGGCCCTCGGTCGCGCTTCGCCGACCTTCGCGATCGCCTCGAATGTCCTTCGTGAGGCGATGCGACTTCGGATCGCGATCTTCTTCGTCGGGCTCCTCCTCGTCGCCCTGCCGCTCATCCCGCTTTGGATCAGCGTGAACGAGCCGCTTCGGTACCAGGTGCAGTCCTATCTGTCGCGCTCGGTGGGACTCCTCTTCCTCCTCGCCGCGATCATGACGGTGCTTCTCTCCTGCGCGACGGTCGCCTTCGAGATTCGCGATCGGCAGATCTGGCAGCTCATGACGAAGCCGGTGGCGCGGCTCCAGTACCTGATCGGCAAGTGGCTCGGGATCGTGACCCTCAACGCGATTCTCATCATGATCGGCGGCCTCGCGATCTTCGTGCAGGTGCGCTCGATCTCGACCCGCAGCGCCCAGGACGCAGCCGACGCCCAGGCGGTGGTCGAGCAGGTGCTCGTCGCCCGGCAGGGGAGCTATCCGGTCTACGAACGGCTCTCCCCGGACGCCCTGCGCGAGGTTGTCGAGGAGCGGATCAACTCCGATCCGATCCTCATGAGCGAGATCAAGGACGGCACGAAGTCCGAGACCGAGGTGAAGCGCGAGCTCGTGCGGGATGTCATCAACGAGCACGCCACCAGCCAGCGGACGATTCCGGCCGGCCAGGAGCGGACCTATGAGTTTCGCGGGCTCGGGCTCGCCCGGAAGCTCGGGGCGCCGGTCACGCTGCGCTACAGCTTCGACATCGGCCGCATCGACCCGCATGAGGTCCATCCGGTCATGTTCAAGTTCGGCGACGGCATGTTCAGCCAGCGGAACTTCGTGCCCGCCCAGCCGCATGTCATGACCATCCAGCCGGAGGACGCCCTGAAGGTCATCGGCGAGGATGGCGTCCTGCGGCTGACCATCGAGAACGCCGGCTATGTCGAGGGGGAACAGGGGCTCGAGCGGGTGCCCGGCATCGGACCGATCATCTTCAAGGCCGACGCCCTGGAAGCGCTCTATCGCGTGGACAGCTTCGAGCCGAACTTCATCCGGGCGCTCCTCGTCCAGCTCATCAAGCTGGCGTTCCTGGCGATGCTCGGCGTCTGCGCGGCGACGATCCTGAGCTTCTCCGTCGCCACGCTCCTTTCCTTCACGGTCCTGACGATCGGAAGTCTCGCTCCCTTCCTCGGCATGTCCCTCGACGAGTACAGCGTCAAGCAGGACGCACCGATGCTCTGGCAGGTGGTGCAGCATGGCGTGAAGGGGATCGCCTCGGCGAGCGAGTGGCTGCTGCGGGCCTTCGGCGAGATCTCGCCGACGCAGCAGCTCGTCGAGGGCCGTCTCATCGCCTGGGACTCCGTCTTCGGCGCGTTCCTTGTCCTGGGCGTGGTCTGGTCGGGGGTGGTCTTCCTCGCCGGATTCGCCGCCTTCCGCCGCAAGGAACTCGCCGTCTACAGCGGCAACACCTGACGCCTCGCGACCCGGCGCCCGCCCGTCCCGGGGCGAATTGCACGCGGTCTCCTCTCTCGCCGAACGACTTCGCCGACCCTCTCGTACCCCGAACCATGGCCAACGACACACTCATCCAGCTTCTCGCGGCCGGCGGCGCCTGTGCCCTGCTCGCCCTCGGCGGAAGCCGGCTTCCCGGGATCGTCCAGAGCGCCGGCGAACCGGTGGTGCTGGTGGAGGTCGTCGAACAGGGAGCGGCCGGCGAACCGGATGTCCGTCGCACCGAGCGCATCCCGATCATGGAACTGCGGCGTTTCGCGACGGTGACGCCCGCCAGCGCCCCGGGCAAGGCGCTCGACTTCCGCTTCGATGCGGATGGCCAGGAGTGGACCGGCGCGATCGGCGATCTCGTCGATGTCGGCTGGATCCGTGACGGCGAGCGCCGCGATGCCCGCGCGGTCGTGGCCGGCTCCGACGGCTACGGCCTTCGCTACACCGATGTCGCCGTCGAGGGCGCGCCGCCCATCGTCGCGCTCGGGACGGTGATGGGCGCCTTTCGCGGCCTGATCGTCGATTACCTCTGGATCAAGGTCAACATGATGAAGGAGAAGGGGCTCTTCTTCGAGGTCATGCAGGACTCCGACCTGATCACGAAGCTCCAGCCCCGTTTCGGTGAGGTGTGGGGATTCCACGGCCACAACATGGCCTACAACATCTCCGTCGTCACCAACACGCCGGAGGAGCGCTGGGAGTGGGTGCAGGCGGGTATCGATCTCGTCCGCAACCGCGGGCTTCGCTACAACCCGAACGATGTCGTCCTGCACAAGGACCTGGCCTTCTGGTTCTCGCACAAGATCGACGGCGTCGCCGACGACGCCCATCTCTACTACAAGCGCGAGTTCGCCCGCGAGTGGCAGTATCTCCTCGGCTCGCCGCCGCCGAACCACAAGGAACGGGTCGAGTGGATCAAGCGCATCGCCGACGCGCCCGAGACGCTCGACGAACTCTACGCCCTCAATCCGGCGACCCGCGATCTCGTCGAGCAGCTCACCAAGGATCTCTCCGGCTTCGAGGTCCGGTTCCAGTTCCGGCTCGACGACAACTTCCTGAAGGCCTACGGACAGTGGCGAGCGATCAAGGACTCGCCCTACGCGAAGATCCTCGGGCTCGAGCAGCAGCTCCAGCGCACCGACGGCGAGAGCGGGGCCCGCATCCAGAACCGCCTCTTCCAGACCTTCGACCGGGTCTTCTCCGAGAGCGGGAAGCAGCAGGCCGCCGATGACTTCATCGCCTTCCTCCGCCGCAAGGTCCTGAGCGAGCGCTACAACATGGATGCGCGGCTCATGCACCAGTACACGAGCCAGACGGGTCCGCTCGACTGGCGCCATCCCTCGGCGCACACGCTCTACTGGGCGAAGCGCGGCGGCGACATGGCCTCGCTGCGATACGCGGTCGAGGACAACATCTCGAAGATCGTCAACAACGACCGCACCTTCATCCAGGCGATGCAGGCGCTGGCCCGCTCAGGCATCATGTCCTATGACCCGATCGCCAACGACAATCCGACGCGGCTGAGCGATCCGCGATGGATCAAGGTGATCGACAAGTACTTCGGCGAGCTGCACGGGAAGTTCTTCCATGTCCCGGGCGGCATTCCCGATTCCTTCACCCACTTCCATGAGAACTTCATGAAGCAGGCGGTGCGGGAGCTCTATCGCATGGGCGACATCGAGGGAGCGAAGGGCATTCTGGCCCGGCTTGACCAGCTCTACGGAACGGGCGGCCTCGTTCCGAACACCCAGTATGTCGGCGACCTCGAGGTGATCGTCCAGCAGATCACCCAGGGCGAGTATGAGATGCAGCCGGAGGTCGCCCGCGGCGATGTCTACGCGGCCCTGCGCCGCGGCTTCCGCGAGGGGCTGCTGCTCAACCAGCCGGAGATCTATCGCGACGCGATCCGCTACGCGAACCAGGTCACGAACTACTTCCGAAGCCAGGAGTCCTACAGCTTCACGAACAAGTTCGGCGAAGGGCGCATGCGCGAGCTGATCGGCGGTCTCGAGGCGAGCGTGCGGGATGTCTTCCGCGATGTGCTGCTCGACTCGACCACGGCACTCGCCGACCGCTTCATCATCTACAACCGCGCCGGCGAGTCGGAGCGGCGCCTGGTCTACGACTTCGTGAAGCCCTATCTCGAGGCGGAGTTCCAGGCGAGCCCGCTCTCCCGGACGCTCACCATGCAGAATGTGCTGCCCGAGCCACCTGGCATGGAGGAGTTCCGCGCCGAGCAGGCCATCAAGGCGCAGCGCGAGAAGCCGATCGAGAATCGCGACCGCTTCGAGACGAAGTGAACCGGCTGGCGGCTCGCTACCAGCGGACGACGATCGAGTTCACCATCCGCTGGATGGTGATGCCGCTGGTCGCGCCGTCGGGCTCCGGCACGAAGATCTGGAGCATGATCCAGCCGCGGTCGGGGACTTCGGCGACGAAGAGCCGCGCCCGTCCGCGACCGTCGGCGGAGCGGGCGGAGAACTCCGTTCCCTGTCCGGCGAAGGGCCCGAGCGTGGTGAGCGAACCGCTCGGCACGAGGGTCATGCCAGCCTTGCGGAACTCCGCGGTGATCTCGCGGACCCAGTCGTTGAAAATGACCGGCTCGGTGCTGGCATAGACCCCGAGACTTGCGGTGTCCTCGCCCCGCTCACCGCGGTCGAGAAAGATGCCCCACTTCGGTTCGCCCTCGTCCCGCGGCATTTCGGTGAGAACCCAACCTTCCGGATGGGTGATCTGGATCGGCGCGTTCGGGGAGCCTGGAAAGAGCACTTGTCGCGCGGATGTCGATGGGGAGCCCGCCTGGGCGAGTGGGGCGTCGTTCCGGGTCTCAGCGATCGTTGCGAGCGCCACCGCAGAGGCGATCACAACGGCGATCACGGTCCCGTAGACCGCCCACGGCAGGACGACGAGCAGCAGAACGCCCGGCACCGTCCGAACGCCGAAGGCTTCCTTGGCGATCCAGAAGAGCCAGATGCAGGTGGCGAAGAGGGTGCCGAGTGCGATGACCGAGAGCGTTCCGGCGATCTCGCTGGATGCTCCGACGCCGCCGCTCGTGAGGAGGAGGATCGCAGCGATCACTGAGAAGAGCGTGTAGGGCAAGAGGGTCGCGAAGTAGCTCGAGCGCGCCGTCTCGGTGTCGACATCGCCACCCGCCCAGCGGACGCGCTTCTGGAACCACCACGAGGCGATGAAGTAATAGAGGAGCCCACCGATGAGCGAGCCGATCATCGTTCCGATGAGGTACGCGCCCCCCGATGGCGGGGCCCGCAGGCCGGCGCCGGCGAGTTCCTGCGAGAGGGCGAGTCGGGTGTAGTGTCGTTCAATGCCGTCACTGGCCGCGGTGATGACGGCGATGATCGCCGGTATGGAGCCGCCAAGCCCGAGCGTCCAACCGACCAGCGGTCCGCTCAGGGCGGAGGTGCCGCCGCGTGGCGCTCCGCCTCTTCCTCCGCTTCCTCCTCCGCCCTTTCCTCCAAGGGCGGCCGACTTCGGTGCCTTCAAGACCTTCGTCGCGGCCTTCGCACCGGTCCGCAGATCGTGACCGCAGCCGACGCAGAAGACCGATCCCGGAGCGAGGCTTGACGCGCAGGCCGGGCAGGTCAGCGCTGCGCTCGCAGCGGCGGGTGCGGCTGAAGCGGCCGACGCGAGCGCGGCGAGATCAATCATCGGGTCATCCTGATCCGACGATTCGCCCGACGGCGACCCGGCAGGCGTACGAGGCTGCTGCGAAGCGCCGGCGCCGCGCCGCGATTCGCGGCTTTCGTAGCAGGGCTTGCAGTAGTAGCGTCCCTGCGGATCCTTCACCCGCGGCTGGCCGTCGCATTCGACGCCGCAGAAGACGCAGGGCTTCCGCACGGACGAGCCCGTTGGGCCGTTCGTGCCGTCGCCGCGAACCCCGCTCTCGACGCTGCGCCGGCCTTCGGCGCCATCGGACTGCTGCCCCCGCGATGCTGTCATGGAAAGCTCCCAGCGCGGGCGCTGTCCGTCTCGACGACCGCCCACGCTTGGCAGGATGGTCCGTCGTGATGAATTCCGCAACGGGAAAGTCGGCAATTTCTCGCGAATGACGCCGAGCGGGGCATGACCTTACAATCTCGCCCATGTCCGACGCCCGTTCGCCGCAGACCGCTGCGGCGTCGTCCCCGAACGCTCCGCAGGGTTCCTCCTCCTCGATGTCCGCCACGCCAGCCACGCCAAGCCCTTCTGGCGGTCCCGGGGGGCTTCGCGCCCAAGTCCTCATCATCGACGACGAGCGCGACCATGCCGATGTCATGGCCGACGCCCTCCGCAAGCCCGGCCATGTCTGCACGATCGTGAACAGCCTGGCCGCCGCCCGCGAGGAGCTGCGCCACGGGGCCTTCGATGTGATCGTCACCGACCTGGTGATGGAGCACGAGACCGCCGGCCTCGAGGTCCTGAAGCTCGCCCGCGAACTCCAGCCGGACGCGGAGACCATCATGGTCACCGCCCACGGCGATGTGCCGACGGCGAAGGCCGCCTTGCAGGGCGGGGCCTACGACTTCATCGAGAAGCCGCTCGACCTGATCGTCTTCCGAAACCTCGTCCATCGGGCGGCTGAAACGGTCCAGCTTCGGACGCAGAACAGTTCGCTCCGCGGCCAGCTCGACGCCGCCTACGGCTTCGAGGGAATCATCGGCGACTCGCCGGCGATGCGACAGGTCGTCGCGACGATCCGACAGGTCGCACCGAGCACGATTCCCGTCCTCGTCACCGGCGAGAGCGGCACCGGCAAGGAACTCGTCGCGTCGGCGATCCACAAGCTCTCGCGCCGCGCCCAGCGGCGCTATGTCACCTTCAACGCAGCCGGCCAGAGCGAGTCGCTCCTCGAGGATCAGCTCTTCGGCCATGTGCGCGGCGCCTTCACCGGCGCCGACCGCGATCGCGAAGGCGTCTTCGAGTACGCCGACAAGGGCACGATCTTCCTCGACGAGATCGGCGACATGCCGCTGTCGATGCAGCCGAAACTCCTGCGCGTGCTCGAGACCGGCGATGTGGTGCGACTCGGTGCGAACGAAAGCCGCAAGGTCGATGTCCGCTTCGTCAGCGCGACGAACCGGGACCTGAAGGCGATGTCGCAGGCGGGGCAGTTCCGCGAGGATCTCTACTTCCGCATCCGCGGGGCGGAGATCCATGTGCCGGCCCTGCGCGAGCGGCGCGAGGACATTCCGCTGCTGGTCAATCACGCGATCGGCCGCTACAGCGCCGAACTCGGACGGCCCCGGATGCCGGTCTCGCAGCCGGCGATGCTTCGCCTGGTGAGCTACGGCTGGCCGGGCAATGTGCGCGAACTCATGAATGTCGTCCACCGGATGACGATCATCGCCCAGGGAAGCGAGATCGATGTCCGTGATGTGCCCGAGGAGATTCGCTCGAGCGACCATGATGAGGCGCCCAACATCGGCAGTCTCGCCGGCGTCGGCCTCGACAAGCTCGAGAAGGAGGCGATCCGTCAGACGCTCGCGATGACCCACGGCAATCGCGAACAGGCGGCCACGCTCCTTGGCATCGGCGAACGGACCCTCTATCGGAAGCTGAAGGAATACGGGCTTCGCTAGCCTTGCCCTCCGCCGGTCCGCATCCGGCAGCACACCTCTCCGGCCCCGCGGCCCTCGCACCCTCCCGATGCCCGGCATTCTCTTCCGCCACATCTTCATCGAGCTCCTGAAGGTGCTCCTCGTCACGACGGCCATCCTCGGCACCGTCGTGAGCTTCGGGGCGACCATCAAGCCGCTCTCGGAGAACATCCTCGGGCCGGCCGACCTGCTCCGGTTCATGGGCTTCATCACCGTGCCGATGATGCAGTACGCGCTGCCCTTCGCCGCGGCCTTCGCCGGCACGATCGTCTACCACCGGCTTACCACCGACAACGAAGTCGTCGCCATGGCCGCGAGCGGCATTCCCTATCGACGGGTGCTGATGCCCGCGATGGCGATGGGCGTCCTCCTCACCGGCGTGATGGTGGTGCTGGTCGATGTCGGCGTGCCGACCTTCTGGCAGGCGGCGAAGCGCATCATCTGGAATGACGGCACGCGGATTCTCGCCGCGAAGTCGGGCCGCGGAGAAGCCTGGCGACCGCCGGGATCGCAGACCGAGATCTTCGCCGACGACGCGTACATCCAGGAACTCGCGACCGAGGAGGGCGGCGATCCGGCGATGCGACTCGTGCTCGATCGCGTGGTCGCCCTTCAGTTCGGGGATGACGGCCTGCCCGAGTCCGAGTTCACCGCCCAGTCCGCCGCGGTCGACCAGTATCGCTTCGGCGACCGGGCGTACCTCAAGACGGTGCTGTCGAATGCCACGATCTTCCATCGCGGCGAGCAGCAGATCGCCCGTGCGACGATCGTGCGGCCCGATGCGATCTCGATCCCGACCTTCGAGCAGGGCCCGAAGGGACTGACGGTGCGGGAACTCCTGCACGCCCGCACCGATCTTGGTGTCTTTCCCTCGGTCGCCGAGCAGCGCGGTCGTGTGCTCGAGCATCTCGACATGATCGAGTACTGGCGGGCGATCGGCGCCGATCTGGCCGCCGGGCGCCCGATTCTCTTTCGCGGTACCGGCGACTCGCGTCGGATGCTCTACGAGGTGCGGGCGAGCGGGCTCCGCGGGCGCGATCTCATCGCCCCCGATCGCGGTGCGGAGGGCGTCGTCCTGGTGCAGCACGAGGTCCCGCTCGCGGTCATCGATGGGCTTGGCGGAGGCCCGATCGGATCGGTCCCATCAGGTGCGGTCAGGCGCCGCGAGGTGCACGCCCCGAGCCTGCGCCTCACCCTCGACATGCTGGTCGGCGAGCAGGGGGGTCGCTTCGCTCTCTCCGCCGAGAAGGCGATCGTCTTTGACGCCCACTCCGCAGAACGGGGAGGCCGCTCCGAAAGCGGGCTCGGTCGGGGCATCGAGCGGCCGATTCGATTCTCGGAGTTGGTCCTCGACGCCGTCGCGTTGCCCGATCGAAGCGGGCTCAATGACGCTGAGCTGCTCGCCGCGGTGAATGCCGCGAAGGGCGTCGGGCTCGTCGGACCGGCGGAGGAACTCCGACGGGGACTCGACGCCCGCATGACGGCCCTCGGCGTCGAGATGCAGAAGAAGGCGCGCGAGATCGTCGCCCGGCTCGTGCAGCGTTCCGCCCAGTCGATCACCGCGTTTCTCATGCTGGTAAACGCGTCGATTCTCGCGGTGCTGCTCAGGCAGCGCACGCCGCTGCTCGTCTACTCCGTCGCGTTCATCCCGGCGATCCTCAACATCGTCCTCATCTCCGGCGGCGAGCAGATGCTGCGGAACGAACTCCATGTCGCCGGCTTCGTCGTCGCCTACGGCGGCAATGTCGCCCTCGCGATCTGTTCGATCGTCGCAGCCTGGATCCTGAGGAGGCACTGACGATGTGGATCCTCGATCGTCACATCGCCGGCCGGTACCTCGCGAATGTGGTCCTCCTCTTCGCGCTCCTCTTCCTCTTCGCCGTCGCGATCGATGTCATCGTCGGACTCGATGAGTTCTCCGCCGCCGCCCGGGCCGACGCGCTCCGCGCGATCGGGGTCGATCCGGCCGACGAGCGCTCGCGCGGCGTCGATCCGCCGACATTTCGATATTGGATGTCGCTCGTCCATGCCGTGATCGATTTTCAGGGACCGCGCATCGCCCAGTTTTATGCATATATGCTAGGGCTCGTCTCGGTCGGCGCCGCCGGCTTCACCCTTGCCCAGATGGTCCGTTCGCGCGAGCTCGTCGCGATTCTCGCGACCGGCACGAGCCTCGTGCGCGTCGGCATGGTTTTCATCGTCGTCGCCACGGGGCTGAACCTCCTCCAGCTCGCGAATCAGGAGGTGCTCCTGCCGCGCCTCGCGCCGCTCCTCGTTCGCGGTCAGGGGGAGATCCTCGAAGGCGGACTGCGGGAGTTTCCGGTGCGCCTCACCCGCGACGGCCGCGGGCAATTGCTCTGGGGAAAGGCCCTCGATCCGCAGGAGGAGCGCATCACCGGTTTCCTTCTCATCGAGCGCGACGGCAAGGGAGCCGCGATCGCCCGCACCTCGGCCGCCGCTGCGACCTGGGACGCCCAGCGCATCGGCTGGCGGCTCGAGGAGGGACTGCGTTCCTCCTCGCGGCTCGTCGGCGCCGACGGAAGCGTGCTCAACGAGGGCGAAACCCGTGCGGTCGACTTCGCGGCGACCGACCTTTCCCCACGCGCGCTCACCATCCGCCAGTACGGCCAATACGCCCAAATGCTCTCGCTCGACCAGCTTCGCCAGATGCGCGACGAGGGTGGCGTCGCTCCCGAACTCATCAGTCGGCTGACCTACCTGCGCCTCGGGTCCATGCTGGTCAACCTGCTCGTCCTCGTGGCTGCGCTGCCTTTCTTTCTTCTGCGCGAGCCGGCCAATCTCCTACAGCAGTCGATTCTCTGCGCAGCCTTCACGGTGCCTGGTGCGCTCGGTTCGCTCGTCGCGATGACCGCCGACATCCCCGGGCTCTCGCCGGCGGTCAGCGTCTTCCTTCCCGCGGCGATTCTGCTGCCGATCGCGCTCGGTCGCTTCGGTGCGATGCGGACCTGAGCGCGGCCGTCACAGCGTCAGCACGCCCTGCCAGAGGGCGATGCCGAGGGCAGCGGCGAGAACGATGCGCCACACGCCGAAGAGGGCGAAGCTGTGACGCTCGAGATAGCGCACCAGCCACTTGATCGCGAAGGCTGCGCTGATCGTCGCGGTGGCGATGCCGACGATGACCGGTGCCCAACCGCCGAGCGGATCGACGAAGCCGACGCCATGGTCGCGCAGTTGCTTGGCCAGCGTGTAGAGACAGGCTGCGCCGAGCGTCGGCAGGCCGAGCAGGAAGGAGAACTCCGCGGCGCGGGCCGGCGAGAGGCCCACGGCGAGTCCGCCGAGGATCGTCATCATCGAGCGGCTGGTGCCGGGCACCATCGCCACGCACTGCATGAGTCCGATGATGAGCGCATCGCGCGGCGTGAGATCCTCGATCCGCTTGAAGACATGGTGTTCGCCCGCCCGCTCGCGCAGCCGCAGGCGATCCTGCCAGGGCTTCAGCACGATGAGGACAAGGCCGCCGCCGGCCAACATCAGAATCACGGGAATCGGACGGAAGAGCCTCTCCTCGAGGAAGTCATCGAGGAGGAACCCGAGGATCGCAGCCGGAATGAAGGCGATCACGAGCAGGATGAAGAGGGCCCGTCCCTGTCCGTCGCGTCCGCCAAGCCCCCGCAGCATCTGTCGCACGCGCGACCAGTAGAGCCCGGCGACGGCGAGGATCGCTCCGCCCTGCACGATGACATTGAAGGCGTCGACCGCCTCCTTGGACTCGGGGGTGCGACCGAGGCCGAGGAGCCACGCGGTGATGATGAGGTGGCCGGTTGAACTGACCGGCAGGTATTCGGTGATCCCCTCGACGAGTCCGAGGATGATCGCGTCGAGGATGGTCATGCGCGACTCAGGGAGAAGGTGGAAGCGAACGGGAGCGGAGGTGAGGGTCAGCGCTCGGCGCTGAGGGATGCGGAGGCTGGGACGAAGTCGGGGGTGCGGAGCGCTGGCTCTCCCCGTTCAGCCACGGCATGAGGGCCCGAACCCGCTCACCCGTCGCTTCGATCGGATGATGATCGGCTCGCCGCCGTTCGGCGGTGAACCACGCATCTCCTTGGGCATGGTCGGCGAGCATCCGATGGGCGAAGCGCCCGTCGCGAATCTCGTCCAGGATGCTCGCGAAGGTGCGACGGACTCCTTCATCGACCACTCGCGGTGCGGCCGTGAACGCGCCGAACTCGGCGGTGTTCGAGATCGCTGCCCGCATGCCGGCCAATCCGCGGGCGTAGATCAGGTCGGCGACCTGCTTGACCTCGTGGCAGCACTCGATGTAGGCGAGTTCCGGCGGGTATCCCCGCTCGACGAGCGTCTCGTAGGCGGCGAGGACGAGCCCCATCAGACCGCCGCAGAGGACGGTCTGCTCGCCAAAGAGATCCGTCTCGGTCTCATGGGCAAAGGTCGTCTCGAGAATCCCAGCCCTGGCGCTGCCGATGCCATTCGCCCATGCCAGGGCGAGCTGACGGGCGTCCCCGGCGGGGGACTCCCGTTCGACGGCGATGAGCGCCGGAATGCCTTGCCCCATCGCATACCGCTCGCGCAGCGTGGTGCCCGGGCCCTTCGGTGCGACGAGGATGACCCCAAGATCCTGGCGCGGCTGGACGGTGCCGTACCGAACGCTGAAGCCGTGGAGAAACCCGATGGTCACGCCGGGTCGGGCATGGGTGGCGATCGACTCGGCGTAGACCGCGGCGTGGGACTCGTCGGGGAGGGCGAGGATGATGAGATCGCCGCGGGCAGCCGCTTCGGGGAAGTCGGCGACTTCGAAGCCCAAGGCTTCCGCCTCCCGCTGGCCTCGCCCGCCCGAGGCGGTCGGTCGGCCCCCGACCAGGACGGAGATGCCGCTCTCGCGCAGATTCAGCGCGTGGGCCCGCCCTTGGTTCCCGAATCCAAGGAGCGCGACCTGACGGTGACGCAGCGGCCCGATCGGGGCTTGGTCATCGCCCCGAAGGACGCGCATCGGTTGGGGCGCGGCTGATGCCGACGGTTCATCGGGGTGCTTCACGCGGCGGAGGATAGCGATTTGGGGATCGTGGACAGGCTCGCGTGAACAGGCGGTGCGCCTCAACGGCTTCGCGGGTTGCGTCGCCGCCGGGGTGTCGCGCGCGACGCGGCCGACGGCGGGATCCACCGAATGGGCACTCCGCTTGCATTCGGCAGGTGCACTCGCCGCGGGTAATCCGGGGGGGGCAATCCGGAGGCTCGCCATCAACCGAGCGCTGGCTTGAACCGATGTTCCCAGCTGGTGAACCCAGTGGCGGTGAATTCAGTGGCGGTGACCGGGGACCGCGCGTCAGAGCCGGTTCGAGCCCAATCGGAGGGTGAAGCGATGGATGAGCGTGAATACCTGTCGGAGCCGCTCAAGCACTTCCTGAACGCCCCGCCAGCCGGTGGCGCGACCGCCGGTCCCGCTCGACAGGGAGGCCGCGAGCGTCGTCGGCACACCCGCTTTCGGGTGAGTCCGATGTACACACGCCTCACCGTGCGGCGGCTCGACGCGGCTCAGTCGCCGGCGGATGCCGGCATCTCCTCGTCACCACCGCCGGCGGAGCTCGACGGACACATCTATGACATCAGCGAAGGGGGCGTGCGCTTCGAGCTCGACGAGCCGCTCGCCGACGGTGAGGTCGTCCTCGTCGAGATCGCTCTCCCCGGTTGCCAGCGACTCATTCGCGCCGAGGGCAGAATCGTGCGCGTCAACGATGCGGATGACGATCCCGGTCCGCGGCGCATGGCCCTGCGTTTCGATCGCTTCGCCGACGAGGGAAGCAAGGCAGCGCTGACGAAGTATCTCGGCGACGGCTGGCTGGAAGCGGAACGCGCGGCGTAGCCTTCGCGGGCTCTTTGCCGTGATCGACTTCGTTGTTGGCGATCGTCGTCGTTGTTGGCTGGCCTTGCGAAGCCTCACGCGCGCCGGCTGATCGCTTCGCGCACCGCCTGGGCGACGGTCGCAGGGGAATCAGCGCCGCTCGGCACGACGATGCCGGCAAGCGATCGATAGCGTTCGATGCGGGCTGCGTGCAGCGCTCCGAGCTCCGCCGTGAGGCTCGTCGTGTGGGCATCGCCGCTCAGGATCGGCCGATCTCCCGGATCGACCTCCAGCCGCTTCGCAGCCTCGGCTGGCGAGACATCGAGCAGGATGACGAGCACCCGCCCGTCCGCGATCGCCCGCGCCAGCGCCCGCTCGACGCGCTCGGTCATCACGCTCCCGCCGCCCATCGCAAGGACCGCCGGCGCGAGCGGGGCGGCGAGGAAGGCATCGCATGCGTCCGCTTCGGCCGCGCGCCAACACGCCTCGCCGAACCGCGCGAAGACATCCCGAACGGAAACGACCTCGAGCCGTCGAAGCGCGAGGTCATCCAAATCATGAAAGGGGCGCCGAAGGTCCGCGGCGAGCAGCCGTCCGACCGTCGACTTGCCGGCGCCGCGCAGACCGATCAGCAGGAGATGCGGCTGCGGAACTCCGTCGAACGCAGCCGACGGCTGGTGGCGCTCCACGGCGCTTAGCGAACGCGGATCTTGCGACCGACGCGACGCTTGCGATTGAGGATCGCGCGGCCCTTGCGGGTCTTCATCCGCGACCGGAACCCGACGGAACGGACCTTCTTGGTGCGGCTGATCTTGTGGGGATAGTGCATGGCGTTGCGTCCTTCGGTCGGTGGCGCGGGCGGCGTCGAGACCGCCGCAGCGAGCCACGCACTCTATCCGAGGTCCGGAGGCGTCGCAAGGTGGGGGACGGGGTGCCATTCCACAATATCGGGCTCAGGTTCAAGCAAGGGGCTTGCACGGCCGATCGACAATGGTCATCCTGTGCCGTTGGCGAGTCCTCCAGCCGCCGCGAGAAATCGGGTCGTTCCCACCCGTCACGCGCCGACTGGAGCATCCGCCACCCTGGGCTGCACCGCTCGCACCTGCCGACGCAGGCCGTTCGCCGTTCAGCCCGCTCCTGGCGGCTTCGGCCGCTGAATCGCCCCGCTGCCCACGCTGGCAGTGGTCGTCCTCGGGAAGGGCTCCCTCAGCCGAACCCCGACGACACGCGGGCCATCGCGGTGCTTGCTCATGCTGGAACGGACTCCCGAAGGCTCTCAGCCGACGACGGACATCCCCCCGGGCCCCAACGGCCCACACGGCTCATCTGCCCACGCGGGTCCCCCCGCAGGCAACGACGGTCTCGCTGCGCCCTGCGCCGCGGTTCCGTGCGCTGCCCCCGATGGGATGCTGGAACTCGCCGGATGTCCCGACGCACTCCTCTGCTCGCCCGAGCAGGTCGCCGCCACGCTGGCGATCGCGCTCCGACGCCGCCCGGCGCTCCCGCTGCCTGCCGAGGACGCGCCCGACGGCCAGACGGCGGAAGCCCGGATCGAACGCAAGATCGGATACGCATTTCACGATCGCTCGCTCCTGTCGCGGGCGATGGTGCATGCGTCGATCGCCTCGTCGCGGCTCGAAAGCAACGAGCGACTTGAGTTCCTCGGCGATGCGATCCTCGGCATGGTGATTTGCGACTATCTCTTTCGCACCTTCCCAAGCGCCCTCGAGGGCGAGCTGACGAAGATCAAGTCGAATGTCGTGAGTCGCCGCACCTGCGCCGAGATCGCCCTCGAGATCGGGCTCGATGAGGGGCTCCTCCTCGGCAAGGGCATGGGCTCGCGCGAGAACCTGCCGCATTCGCTTGCTGCTGCGGCGTTCGAGGCGGTGATCGGGGCGATGTACCTCGACGGCGGACTCGAGCATGCCGCGCCCTTCGTCTTGAAGCATCTCGCCCATCGCATCGATCGGGCTGCGCGACTCGGGCATCAGCACAACTTCAAGAGCGTCCTCCAGCAGGCGCTCCAGCGCTCTGGTTCCTGCAATCCGGCCTATGTCGTCCTGCATGAGCGCGGGCCGGACCACGCGAAGTGCTTTGAAATCTGCGTCGATGTCGCCGGTCGCCGGTTTCCCGGCTGCTGGGGGGCGTCGAAGAAGACCGCCGAGCAGCAGGCGGCGCTCACCGCTCTCCTCGAACTCGGCTTCGCCACGATGACTGACGGCGGCGATGTCGTCGTTCGGCGCATCGAGCCGGGCGAGGGACTCGGGGCAACGACCGCAACCGACAGTCCATCCGCGGATGGGGACGCAGTCGAACGAACCGACGCAGCGTGACCAACCGCGCGAGCGGGCAGGCTCACGCGTCGTTCAGGAGGGGAACGCGAAGCGGAGGATTGCCCAGCCGAGGAGTGCGTGGAGGGCGATCGCGGCCAGTGCGGTCATGACATAGAGCCATCGATCGCCGCGAGCACGCGCGGCCCGCGGCGCGGCCGCCAAGGCCACGGTGCTCATCGTGCTCTCGAGGGGCTCGCCGCGACGAGCCCGATCCTGCACCGCGGCGATGATGAGATTGGCATCGAAGGTCCGTACCCCGACGCGTGCGGCGAAGGCCAGCACACGCTCGCGTCGCTCGAATGACAAGAGGGAACCCTCGAGCTGCGAGGCCGTCTCGACGGCGACGAGCCAACGGGGATCCTGCGGATCGAGATCGGTCGCGTAGGCCGATTCGACATTGGACTGCGTGACGGCCCGGCGTGAAGCCCGCTGGACGGCTTGGGCGGAATCGCGGCGCGTCGGACCCGTCTCCGAACGCTGCGATGCAGGCACCTGCGAAGGGGGCTCCGTCTCGTCGGTCACCAGTCGAAGCGAGGCTGCGCCACGGGGCAGGGGGCGCTGTGCCCGCGGCATTCCACGCCCCTCCGGTCGGAGGAAGCGGATCGCGAGCTGGTCTCGATCCTGATCTCGATGCTGGTCTCGTCGCATAGCGCTCTGCGTTGGGAGCGGCGAACAGCGCGGGCCCGCATCGTTGCTCGCCTTGGCCGAGTCGGATTCTGGCCGAACCGGCGCCGGCGAATGGCCGCGCATCACTCCCTCCCGACAACCCGCGAAGTCTACGCCTCCGATAGGCAACCGCCAGCGAGCTTGAGGAATTCCTCGACTTCTTGCTCAGCTCCGCTCGTCAGCGGCGCCGCGATCGCGTTATCGGGGCGAAATCCAGCGAGATGTGCGCGTCGCCGTCGCTTCCGGCCTCTGCATCACTTGGCGCCGTGTCGAACGATGCGCCCCTCGATGAGGAAGATCAGGTCCTCGGCGACATTCGTCGAGATGTCAGCCATGCGCTCGAGTCGCTGGGCGATCGCGAGGATGTCGATCGCCGCCTGGGTGTGATCGACATTGCGGTGGATCTCGTCGCGGCTCCACACCAGCACTTCCTTGTTGAGCTGATCGATGCGCTTGTCGTCGCGACGAAGCTGAAGGCACTGCTCGAGATCGGGATTGGCGACCAGCGTCAGGCTCGCGCTGACCATCGACTTCGTGGCGTTGGCCATGTCGAGGAGCGACTCGGGAATGCGGATGACCTCGCCTCCGGAGAGCTTGAGAATGCGCTTCGCGACACCCTTCGCCAGATCGGCGATCCGCTCGAACTCGCCGGACATCCGAAGGACGGTCACGATCGTGCGAAGGTCGCTCGCGACCGGCTGACCGAGGGCGAGCAGGCGCATGCACTCGTTCTCGATCTCGAGCTGCATCCGGTCGATCTCGTCATCGCTCGAGCGAATCCGCTGGGCGATCTCAAGGTCTCCGCGCTGGAGCGCGATGACCGCGCCGTTGACCCGCGACTCGACCTCCGCGCCCATGGCGAGCAGGTTGCGGCGGAGATCGACGAGTCGGACTTGAAGGTTGACGGACATCGGATGGGGGCGACGGAAGGGGGGCTGGAATCGAGAGCGGGCGGGCGCTTAGCCGAAGCGACCGGTGACATAGTCTTCGGTCTGCTTGTGCTTGGGACGCGTAAAGATTCGCTCCGTCTCATCACATTCCACCAGCTTCCCCTCAAAGAAGAAGGATGTGCGGTCGGAGACCCGCGCCGCCTGCTGCATGTTGTGGGTCACGATGACGATCGTGTAGCTCTCGGCGAGATGGCTGATCAGATCCTCGATCGCAGCGGTCGAGCGGGGGTCGAGCGCCGAGCAGGGCTCGTCCATCAGAAGCACCTCGGGGCCGATGGCGATCGCCCGGGCGATGCAGAGGCGCTGCTGTTGGCCGCCCGACAGGCCGAGCGCGGAGGCCTTCAGCCGGTCCTTCACCTCGTTCCAGAGGGCCGCCGCCCGCAGGGCCTGTTCGACGAGATCGTCGAGGTCGCTGCGGCTCATCGAGCGGTGAAGCCGCGGGCCGTAGGCGACATTGTCGTAGATCGACTTCGGAAAGGGATTGGGCTTCTGGAAGACCATACCGACCAGTCGGCGGAGCTCGACCACATCGGTGCTCGGGGCGAGGATGTCCTTCCCGCGCAGTTCGAGACGACCCTCGGCCCGCGCCGTGGGGATCGTGTCGTTCATCCGGTTCATCCAGCGGAGGAAGGTGCTCTTTCCGCAGCCCGAGGGTCCGATGAAGGCCATGACCTCGTTCTGGGGGATGTCCACGCTGATGTCGTGAAGAGCCTGAAAGCTCCCATACCAGCTCGAAAAGTCCCGGATCACCATGGCCGACGGCGCAGCCGCCTTCGGGCTCGAGGATCCGCTTGGCACGACCGGGCGCAGCAGCCCCTGAGAGGCGTTCGGCGGCGTGGGGCTCGACGGCGTCGGACTCGGGGGCGTGCCCATCGTGGATTCCGCTTCGCGAGAGGGCGTCGGCCGCTCGCTGTGGGTACTCGTGCTGGAAAGGGGAGTGGGAGCGTTCATGCCAGTGGCTTGTGGAGCTTCTGGCGGATGAACACCGCCACCGCGTTGAAGGAGAGGAGAACGACGAGGAGGACAATGATCGCAGCCGCGGCGATGCCGTGGAAGTCCTCTTGCGGTCGGCTGGCCCAATTGAAGATCTGCATGGGCAGAATCGTGAAGTCGCTCATCAGGTTCATCGGCGTGTTCGAGATGAACAGCGGGATGCCGAGGACGAGGAGCGGGGCCGCTTCGCCGATCGCCCGGCTGACGGCAAGGATCGAGCCGGTCATGATCATCGGAATCGCCGCTGGAAGCGTCACATTCCAGACCGTCTGCCACTTCGTGGACCCGAGCGCCAGCGAAGCCTGCCGGAGCGAGTTCGGGACGGAGCGGAACGCCTCCTGGGAGGCGATGATGATGATCGGCAGGATCACCAGCATGAGCGTCAGGCCGCCGGCGAGCACGCCGCTGCCGAGCGGGAGCTGGATGTACCAGAAGCTCTCCGGATCGCCGAGCGACCAGCGATCGTCGGCCCCGAAGGCCCCGAACAGCCGGGCGAAGGCGGTCAGCCCGAGGATGCCGTAGACGATCGACGGCACGCCCGAGAGATTGCGGATGTTGGTCTGGATGAAGTTCGTGATCCGGTTCTTCGGCGCGAACTCCTCAAGGTAGATCGCGGTGCCGACGCCGATCGGAAGGGCCGCCGCGGCACAGATCGCACAGACCCAGATCGAGCCGACGAGCGGTGCGCGGATGCCGGCGTTGTGGGCCTTCCGGGAGGTGTACTCGGTGAAGAACTGGCCGCGGAACCAATGGCTCGCGCCGGACCAGCCGTCGCCCCCCTCGGCGAAGCTCGCCTTGATCGCCGCGAAGTCGATGATCCACGGAAGTCCCTCGACGAGGATCGAGATCATCAGCACGGCCAGGATCACCACCGCGATGTTGGTGGTGAGGAGGCAAAGAGCCAGGAAGGAGCGATTCGTGAGAATCCGCTTCGTCTGCGACGCCGGCGCCCCGCGGTCCGCGCGGATGCCTCCGCCGCCCGCGTGCCGGTCACCCGTCGTCGATTCGCCGGTCGAGGCGTGCATCAGTCGTACTCCTCGCGGAAGCGTCGGAGGATCGCGTTACCGATGAGCGTGAACGCAAGGGTGATCACGAAGAGCACGCACGCAACCGCGTAGCTCGACTTGTATTCGACGCCTCCGGCGGGGGCGTCACCGAGGAAGATCTGCACCATGTAGGCGGTCATGGTCTGCGTCTCTTCGGTCGGGTTGATGGTCATGTGCGGCCGGCCGCCCGCGGCCAGTGCGACGATCATCGTTTCGCCGATGGCTCGCGTCAGTGCGAGCAGGAACGCGGCGACGATGCCCGAGAGAGCAGCGGGGACGACGACGCGGACCGAGACATCGAAGCGGGTCGAGCCCAAGGCATAGGCCCCTTCGCGCAGGCTCTTCGGGACGGCGCGAAGGGCGTCCTCCGAGAGCGAGCAGACGATCGGCAGGATCATGATGCCGACGGCGAGTCCGGCGCTCGCCGCATTGAAGCTTTCGAAACCGTCGTAGAACCACTTCAGGCCCGGCGTGATGATGCTCAGGGCGAAGAATCCGAAGACGACGGTGGGCACGCCGGCAAGGATTTCCAGGACAGGCTTGAGGATCGAGCGGACCCGTCGCGGGGCGTATTCGCTCAGGTAAATCGCCGTCACCAAGCCGACCGGCAGGGCGAAGAGCGCTGCGACCGCGCTGACGAGCAGGGTGCCGCTGACCAGCGGCCAGATGCCGAACTTCTTCTCAGCGCCGAGGAGCGGCGTCCACTCGAGGCCGGTGAGGAAATCGACGAGCGACACCTCGGGCATCCCGAAGAAGCCGATCGTCTCCCGCATCAGGATCAGGATGATCGAGAAGGTTGTGATGACCGACAGGGTCGCGCAGACGAACAGCACGCCTCGGATGAAGCGCTCGGTCAGCTTCCGAGCCCGGGTCGAGCGGGCCGAACCGCGGCTCGCCGCTCTGGCCAGTTGGTCGCCGGGGCGACCGGGCTCGCCCGGAAGAGCGTGTCCCGAAGGGAACGGAGGTTGGCTCGGGGCAGGGAGAGAGCTCATCGGTGACCTGCGGAGAGCGTACTGCGGACTGCCCGACCGCTGGGGCGGGGGATGTTCGAATCAGGTTGGTTTGGCGTGTGAAGCCCGCATGCCTCACCCAAAGGCCCGGTCCCGGCTTTCGCCGGGACCGGGTGGCTCATGGCTCGCCGAACCACTCAGGAATGGGTCGGCAACGGGTCAGGAACGGGACGCACATGCGTCGGGCATCTGCCCGAATCGTCCGCCGCGCGTCACTTGTAGATGTCGGTCACCTTGCCCGGGACATGGTCGCCGGTCTCGGTGATGAACTGGGTTCCGGTCCTGCCCGCGGCGAAGTTCTTCGCAGCCAGGTCATAGACGGACTTCGGAAGGGTGACATACCCAACATCGTCAGCGAGCTTGCCTGCGTTCTGGATGTAAAAATCGACGAAGGCCCGAACCTCGGGCTTCGCCGCAGAAGCCTTGTTCACATAGATGAAGAGCGGGCGGCTGAAGGGTGCGTAGGTGCCGTTCTCGATCGTCTCGTGGGTCGGCGAGATCGGACCCTTGCCGCCGTCGATCGGCACGGAGCGCAGCTTGCTCTTGTTTTCAAAGTAATACGCGCAACCGAAGAATCCGATCGCGTTCTCGTCGCCGGTGACGCCGCTCACGAGGGTGTTGTCGTCCTCGCTCGCGGTGATGTCGCCGCGGATCTTGCCGTCCTTGCCGACGACGACCTCACGGAAGTAGTCGAAGGTGCCGGAGTCCGTGCCCGGGGAGTAGATCTTGATCGTATTCGCCGGCCACGAGGGGTCGACATCCTTCCAGGTCTTCGCCGAATCGGTGGCCGAGAAGATCTTCTTGAGCTGGTCGACGGTGAGCGACTTCACCCAGGTGTTCTTCGGATTGACCACGATCGAGAGGCCGTCGAAGGCGATCGGCAGCTCGATGAACTCGATGCCGTTCTTCTTCGCAGCGTCGGCCTCGGACTTCTTGATGGAGCGCGAGGCGTTCGCGACATCGATCTCACCCGCCGCGAACCGCTTGAATCCGCCACCGGTGCCGGAGAGGCCGACCGTGACGCGGACATTCGGGGCAGCGGTCCGGAACTCCTCCGCAACGGCCTCGGTCAGCGGGTACACGGTCGACGAACCGTCGGAGCGAACCGCGCCGCGGATGCTCTTCACATCCTGGGCAGAGGCGAGGCCGGCGGCGAGGGCGGGAAGGGACGCCGCGAGGGCGAGGCTGGCGGCCAGTGCACCGATGAGGCGGGCAGGACGGCTGGCGATCGCGTGCATCGTCTGGCGAAGGGTTCGCGGGGCGGTAGTCGTGTGCATGGTGGAGGAACCTGAGATGGGTGAGGAGTCTGTCAAGGTGGAGGTCCGGATCCGTGACGACGGGCGTCTGTCGGGCGTCCGGAGCATGGGCGACGGAAGGCCCATCGAGGAGCGGGAACCTTCCGCTTCACAGGTTAGGACTTGGTAAAGATCGCGTTTGACTCGCGAGCGATTCTGCGGCCGCTCTCGGGCCCTTCCACCGAAGGCGCTGAGTGTCAGAGCCCGGGGATCGCCGCGCTCGCTTCCCGCTCCGCCTGGGAGCGGGCGATCGGGATGAGGAGCGCGAATCGGGAACCCGCCCCAAGTTCGCTCTGGACTTCGACGCTTCCACCGTGGGCTTGGGCAATGTGCTTGACGATCGCCAGGCCAAGCCCGGTGCCTCCGGCGGCGGAGGAGCGGGAGCGATCGACGCGGTAGAACCGCTCGAAAATCCGCTCGAGGTGCCTGCCCGCGATGCCCGGCCCCTCATCCTGAACGGAGAGTTCGCAGACGCCGCGCACCTCGCGGGCGGCGAGCGTCACAGTCGTCTTCTCCGGCGAATAGCGAATCGCATTCGAGAGCAGGTTGACGATCGCCTGCTCGAGGAGCGTTCGATTGGCGAGCATCCGCAGCCGAAGGTCACCGGCGGTCTGGAGCCGGATGCTCTTCGCCTCGGCGGTCGGACCGAGGAGCAGCACCGCCTCGTTGAGGATCTCGCCGGCCGAGACGGCGACGAGCTCAAGGTGTTGCCCATCGACCCCGGTGGCCTGCTCAAGCGAGGCCAGGGCGAGGAGATCCTCGACGAGATTGGAGAGCCGAAGCGTGTTGCGCTGCACGACCTCCAGGAACTTCCGGGCCCTGGCCGGATCGTCGGTCCCGACCTGAAGGAGCGTCTCGACATAGCCCTTGATGGCGGTGATCGGCGTGCGCAGCTCATGGCTGACATTGGCGACGAACTCGCTGCGCAGACCCTCGAGTCGCCGCAGTTGGGTCACATCCTGAAGCGAGAGAAGAAGCCCGAGCGTGCGTCCCGCGGCGTCGCGAAGCGGCTCGCTCAGGGCGTGCAACTCGCGAGCCGTCGGCCCCTCCAGTCGGACGGTGCGCTCGACCGGCTCCGCTCGGGCCATCGCGTCATCCAGCAGGCGATTGAGCTGCGGGTGTCGTGCGACCTCCTGCACGAGTCGGCCGCGGGCGTGGGCCCGCTCGACGCCGATCCAGGTCGCCGCCGCCTGATTGAGGTCGAGGACACGGTGCGTCGGATCGATGGCGATGAAGCCGGCGGCGGTCGACTGGAGAATCGCCTCGAGATCGCGGACGCGGGCGGCCAGGCTTGACCGGGCCGACTCGACCGTTCGCGCAGCCCGTGCCGCGGCGACGGGTATCTCGCGCCAGGAGCCGGGAAGCTGATCCTGAAGGCGCCGGAAGTCCTCGTCGCGCCCACCGGCTCCGATTCGCTCGAGTTCTCGGGCAACTCTGGCGACGCGCCGCGCATGCAGCGAACGCATGAGAAACCACGCGAGCAGCGCTCCGGCGAGCGCTGCGATGACGAGTTCGGGAAGGCTCGCGATCGAGCCCTCCGACCCGTTGAGCGCGGGCAGCGCGTCGGCTGATCCGGGCGGCGCTGCGGCGGCCGCGCTCGCCTCATGCCACAGCGCCCCCACGACAGGTGCCAGGAGGGTCAGACGAGGTCTCGGAAGCAGGTCGCGCGGCTCAGGCATCGGCGAGGGCAGTCTTGCCTTCGCCGAAACGGTACCCCACACCGCGAACGGTCTCAATGCAGTCGCCCAAGCTTCCCAGCTTTCGTCGGAGGGCGGTGATGTGCACATCGACGGTCCGGCTCGAGAGCACCGTCGACTTCCCGTGCACCGCGGCGATGATCTGATCGCGGGTCCGAACGAAACCGGGGCGGGCCGCGAGGTACTGGAGAATGCCGAACTCGGTGAGGGTGAGTTCGACGAGCGTCCCGTCGACGGAGACGACATGGCGCTCAGCGTCGATGACGAGCCGTCCCTCGGCGAGGACGATGCGATCGCCGTCCTCCGGCTTGTCGTGCTCCACCTCGCGGCGGCGGAGGATGTTCCGGATGCGGGCGATCAGGACCTTCGGGCTGAAGGGCTTCGTGATGTAGTCGTCGGCGCCGAGCTCGATGCCGAGCACGATGTCGGACTCCTCGCCCTTGGCGGAGATCATGAGAATCGGGATCCGACGCAGCTCTTCGGTCCGCTTCATCCGCCGGCAGATCTCGAGCCCGTCCAGATCGGGCAGCATGAGATCGAGGATGATCAGGTCCGGCTTCTGCCGCCGAATCACATCAAGGGCGAGCCGGCCGTTATGGATGAGCGAGGTTCGCAGCCCCTCCCGCTCGCAATGGAACTGCATGAGTTCCGCGATCTCGACCTCATCCTCGACGATCAGGACATCAGCTCGCTGCACGCGACACTCCCGGGCGAAAGGGGACTCCGACCGCTCGGTGCGTTCGGATCCTCTGACTCGCGGAGAGGGTACATCCGCGATCGCTTGCGACGGCCTGCGTCGGGTGAAGAAGGCGCTAACGCTGCGCAAGTCGGGCTGGTTCTCGCCCCGAACCTTCCCCCGAACCTACCCGATACTAGGACCGATGGGGCGTTGACTCCGGGAACGGAAGCGTTCGTGCACATGCCCACAATCCGTCAATTGCCCGCGGCGCCCGCCGTCCGGTGACTGCTGCGAGCGAGATCGGCTCACCGTCGGCGGCGATGATGCCCAGAACGGCCATCGCCATCGCTTCCCTGGCGCCGATCGGTACGCCCAGATCGTCAAGCGGCCTCGCCGGATGGCCGGCGGCAATCTCGATGCATCGGGCGAGGCCGCCATGATGCGCTCCGCCCCCAGCCAGGATCACCTCGCCGCGTCCGGCGGCCGCTGCGCTGTCGAGTTGGGCAAGGGCTTCGCCAATCGCCTCGCCGATCGCCTGGCCGACCGCGGCCGTCGCCGTCGCGGCGGCATCGTCACCCCGCAGTCGGCTGGCGGTGCGATCAACCCATGCGAGGGCCTCGTCGCCGGTTCCGAGCGATCGCCCGGCAGCTCGCTGGGCCCGAAGCACGCGGAGAAGCTCCTCGCGTCCGGCTGCATCGGGCGTTCCGCGCATCGACGCCTCGCCATCGGCGTCAAACGCTCGCCCGAGGCAGCGGCGGGCGACCGCGTCGAGCACCTGGTTGCAGGCGCAGAGATCCGCGCCGCGCACGCGCTCAACGGCGCCGCCGCCGGGCAGGATCGTGACATTGCAGAAGCCGCCGAGGTTGACGATCGCTCGGTGGTGATTGGAGCGAAAGAGCACCCAATCCGAGAGCGGCGTGATCGGCGCTCCCTGTCCGCCCGCGGCGAGATCCGCTTGGCGCAGGTCGCAGACCGTGGTGATGCCGAAGGCCTCGACGATCGGCGTCGGTTGAAGCAACTGCCACGAGCAGGGCGGGGCGTGGTAGATCGTCTGCCCGTGGGCGACAATGAGATCCGGGGTTGGCGTCCCCGATGCCTCCGGGGCCTTCAGGAGCGTCCGTACCGCATCGATGTGGTGGGCGGCGAAGCGAAGGGCGAGTTGCGCAAAGACGCCTGCCGGAAGCGGTGTTTGCTCCGCCGCTGCGCGAAGGTCCCGCGCGAGGTCGGGTGGAAACGGACTGCCTCCGGTCGCCACCAGCGACGCGGTGAGTCCGATGCCGACGCCCTCGACGCGGACAAGGGCGGCATCGAGTCCGTCGAGGCTGGTCCCGGTCATGATCCCGACGACATGTCGAGGTCGTCCGGTCGGTCGGGCAAGCGGGGGAACTCGCTGTGGTGGGGGGTCGGCGCGATGCACGGCACGGGGCATCGTCGGTGAGTCCTCGCCCGCGCACAAGCGGGCCGCCGACGGGATGGGGACGACCCTTCGCCGGGAGAGGGCCGGTAGAGTGCCGTCATGTCCCTCGTCAAGCGGATTCTCGTCACCGGCGGCGCCGGCTTTCTCGGGTCGCACCTCTGCGAGCGGCTCGTTCGGCAGGGGCATGATGTCGTCTGCCTGGACAACTTCTTCACGAGCCAGAAGTCGAACATCGAGCATCTGCTCGGCCTGCGGAACTTCGAGCTCGTCCGCCATGACGTGACCGAGCCGATCATGCTCGAGGTCGACGAGATATTCAATCTCGCCTGTCCGGCGGCGCCCGGCCATTATCAATACAACCCGATCAAGACGACCAAGACGAGCGTGATCGGCGCGATCAATGTGCTCGGTCTCGCCAAGCGCGTCCGGGCGAAGGTCCTACACGCGTCGACGAGCGAGGTCTACGGCGATCCCGATGTGCATCCGCAGCCGGAAAGCTATCGGGGGAATGTCAATCCGATCGGACCGCGGGCCTGCTATGACGAGGGCAAGCGCTGCGCCGAGACGCTCATGTTCGACTATCACCGGCAGAACCGGGTGAACATCCGCGTCATTCGCATTTTCAATACATATGGTCCGCGCATGCATCCCTATGACGGGCGCGTGGTGAGCAACTTCATTCGCCAGGCGCTCGCCGGCGAGCCGATCACGCTCTACGGAGACGGCTCGCAGACGAGGTCCTTCTGCTTCGTCGACGACCTGATCGACGGCATGCTCGCGATGATGGCGGCCCCCGACGACTTCGTCGGACCGGTGAACCTGGGCAACCCCGGCGAGTTCACGATTCGCGAACTCGCCGAGCAGGTGGTCCGTGAGGTGGGCGGGCGATCGTCGATCGTCCAGGCGCGGGAGCTTCCGCCCGACGACCCCAAGCAGCGCAAGCCGGACATCACCCTGGCCCGGACCCGCCTCGGATGGGAGCCCAAGGTGTCGCTCGCCGAAGGACTGCGGAAGACGGTCGACTACTTCCGTTCGATCGACCTGACGCGATACCGACCGCCGACACCGAACTACTGATCGCCGATCGGTCCGTGGCAGGAGCCTGTCGACAACGTTCGTGCGGCGCGATCTGCGGGAAAATTGGGGCTGTCGGCTCAGGAGGCGTTGGTTCCGCGGTACCGTCCCGTCCTGTGGAGGCAGTGGGGCGCGTCCCGCGTGCTGCTGTCGGCCCGATCCGTACAAGCTCCGAAATAGTCCCAAAAATCAACCGAACATCGCTTGACGGACGATAGGACCTTGGTACCGTACGGGAACCAAACGGGAACGACTCTCGTGAGACGACGGCGTTCCGGTGCGGTGATTCCCACCACGGGTCAACCAGGCCGCTGCCTTCGGGCGGTGTGCCCGTTCGAGCCTCTCCCATTGCGCTCCTTGGAGTCGCACAGGACGAGGCGAGCAGCTCCGCTCGACGGACGGGTCCACGCGTTTCGAAGGTGGTGGCAGCCCTTGAGCATCGGTTGTGGAGGTGCGGCTTCCGGCCGATGCCTCGGGCAGACCCGGTGGGAGACTGGATCCCCGTCTCGAACGATTCGGGTTCCAAGCGACATCCCGCAGTCGTCGGCGAAGTCCGGAGACTGCGGTTCGACAGGACGAGAAGAGTCGATTTTTCAAGAGGAATGTGGGCGTCACGCCAAAGGAAGGCAGCAATGGCCAAGGGCACGATCGAAGAGAAGCCGGGCATGAACTCGACCGCCTCTCACACCGGCAGCACCGCCTCCGTGGCGACGCCCGTCGGCAGCGCGGGTGGAACCGCCAGTGGGGGCGCCGGAGCTTCCGGAGCGGTGAAGTCCGCGGTCGGCCCGTCGGCGCCGCGCGGCGTCGCCACTGCAGCGACGGCATCAACTTCGGCATCGGGATCAGCGGTTGGGGCAGGCTCGGGCAGCGGTGCTCGGCCGGCGGCGCCGATCGCATCGCCGTCGAATGAGACGCGTTTCGCCGATCCCAAGTCTGGAGACTCGCTCGATTCGAAGGGCAAGAAGGCCGCGCTTGAGCGGGCAATGGGCCAGATCGAGAAGACCTACGGCAAGGGCTCGATCATGACGCTCGACGGGGATCACACCCCGCAGATCCCGGCCGTCTCGACGGGTGCGATCAGCCTCGATCTGGCGCTCGGTGGACGCGGGCTGCCGCGCGGGCGCGTCATCGAGATCTTCGGACCGGAGTCCTCGGGTAAGACGACCCTTGCGCTGACGGTCATCGCCAACGCCCAGCGAGCTGGCGGTACGGCGGCCTTTATCGATGCGGAGCACGCCCTCGACCCCAATTGGGCGAAGCGGCTTGGCGTGACGATCGATGAGATGCTGGTGTCGCAGCCGGATACCGGCGAGCAGGCACTTGAGATCTGCGAACTTCTGGTTCGCTCGAACGCCATTGATGTGATCGTCGTCGACTCCGTGGCCGCGCTCATTCCGAAGGCCGAAATCGAAGGAGAGATGGGCGATAGCCATGTCGGTCTCCAGGCCCGCCTCATGAGCCAGGCGCTTCGGAAGCTGACCGGTGCCATCTCGAAGAGCGAGACGATCGTCATCTTCATCAACCAGCTTCGCGAGAAGATCGGCGTGATGTTCGGCTCGCCTGAGACCACGACCGGTGGTCGTGCCCTGAAGTTCTACTCGTCGGTCCGCATCGACATCCGTCGTATTGGGGCGATCAAGGATGGCGAGGCGAATGTCGGCAACCGAGTCCGGGCGAAGGTCGTGAAGAACAAGATCGCGCCTCCGTTCCGTGAGGCAGAGTTCGACATCATGTTCGACGAAGGCATCAGCACCTCGGGTGACCTTCTCGACCTTGCGACCACCGAGACGATCATCGAGAAGAGCGGAGCGTGGTTCTCTTACGGGGCAACTCGCTTGGGTCAGGGACGCGAGAACGCGAAGCAGTTCCTTCGCCAGAATCCCGACCTGTTCGCTGAGATTCGGGCTGCGGTTCTCAAGCGCCGCATGGCAAACCCAGGAGGAGCCCCGACTCGTGCGAGCTCGGCGGCGGGAGCGTCCTCGAGTAGCGATGACTGAGGCCAACTGAGTCAGGTAGCAGCGAGAGCGGCAGAGGTAGAGACCGGGCGCCATCCAGCGCGGCTGGGGCTTCGCACGAAGTCCTCGGCTGGGATGGACACGCGCGAGCGCCGCTGGTCGTCTGCCGGCCTGCTGAAGAGTCGTCCATGACGCATGGAATCCATGCATCAGATCGTGTCGGAGCGATCTGATCGGATCGCGGTGAGCGCGTGCCCGATGGAGGGGATCGGGCGCGACGCTCGCCGCGAGGCGTCTGGGCGTGTGGCGGGGCCGAAGGCGGGGAAGTCAGGCAGTTTTCAGTTCGCAGCGATACGGCGAGTCGAGGCCGACGGCGTCAAGGCGGATACCGCGTCCCTCGACGGCCGGGAGTCCGTCAGGCGGAGCCTAGCCCGAGGTCCGACGGCTTGGCGAAGTCTCGGGGTGCTGCTACCATCTTGAGCCTTCCCTGCGGATGTGGCGGAACTGGCAGACGCGCAAGATTCAGGTTCTTGTGGGAGTAAAATCCCGTGGAGGTTCGATTCCTCTCATCCGCATTCGAGCCCGACTCTCCGGTCGGGCTCGTTCGTTTCACCGTCCCCTTGGCTTGCTCCAAGCGCGCGGCGGCCAACTGACGGTTCTCAGTCGAACGCTCGACGAGGTCGACGGGGCGCATGCCGGAACTCCTCTACCTTGACAGCAACGCAACGACGCGGCCGCTTCCGGCAGTGGTCGATGCAGTCGCGACCGCCTTGCGCGAAGGATGGGCGAACCCCTCATCCATTCATCGCCCCGGAACCGAGGCTCGTCGCTCGCTGGAGCTTGCCCGCGAGTCGGTCGCGCGTCTCATCGGTTGTCAGGAGCGCGAACTCCTCTTCTGCTCCGGCGGAACGGAGTCGATCAATCTCGCCTTCTTCGGAACGCTCGAGCAGTCGGCCGAGCGTTCGGCCTCCGCGGGGCACCGTCCGCTCCTCATCACCAGCCGCCTTGAGCACAGCGCGGTGCGCGAGTCCGCCGAGGTCTGGGGGCGCCGCGGAGGGGATGTGCTCTGGGCCGAGCATCAGCCCGACGGATCCATCTCGCTCGCGTGGCTCGCAGAGACGCTCCGACGCCGCGCATCCGAGATCGCCCTCGTCAGTCTGATGTGGGTGAACAATGAGACGGGCGTGATTCATCCCGTTCGCGAGATCGCTGCCCTCTGTCGCGAGGCCGGCGTGCGATGTCATGTCGACGCGACCCAAGCGATCGGTCGCATGCCGGTCGATCTTGCTGCCCTGCAACTCGACCTCCTCTCCTTCGCCGCTCACAAGTTCCACGGCCCCAAGGGGGTCGGTGGTCTCTATGTGCGCCGCGGCGTCCGTCTGGCTCGTCAGGTCATCGGCGGGCCTCAGGAGCGCGATCGGCGCGGCGGCACCGAGAATGTCCCGGGCATCGTCGGCATGGGCGTCGCCGCTGACGCGGCTCGTCGATGGCTCGCAGCGGCGACCAACACGCCTGCCGCCTCAGACGCTTCTGGCGATGCATCGACCGAGGACCCGGCGTGGCGCCTTCGTTCGATCGCCGCGCTCGGCGCCGCTCGCGACCGCTTCGAACAGAGCGTCCTTGCCCAGTGCGGCGATGCGAGCGTCAACGCCAGCGCCGCCGATCGGCTCTGGACGACGACGAACATCGCCTTTCCCCGACTCGAGGCAGAAGCGATCTTGCTCCTCCTCTCCGAACGCGGGCTCTGCGCGAGCGCCGGCGCTGCCTGCAGTTCGGGCAGTCTCGACCCGAGTCCGGTGCTGCTCGCGATGGGTATCCCCGCCGAACGGGCTCACGGCTCGATCCGCTTCTCGCTCTCCCGCTTCACGACCGACGACGAACTCGATCGCGCCGCCGCGATCGTCGCAACTGCCATCGCGAAACTGCGACGGAGTAGCGGCGCCGCGATCGCGTGAGCTGCACGCCGATCAGGTCGCTTGACGCTTGGCCCATCCGAGCTGTGGGAGGCTGAGGTCGGGCGGGCCGAGCGGGCCGGGCTCCTCGCTGACGCCGGTCGATCGAGTCTCAAGCAAGGCGATGCGCCGTCGCGCTGCCTCCAACCACGCGTCACGGTCGGATGCGTTTGGCACGACGATGACTTCGTCCAGGGCATCGTGCCGCCGAATGCGAATGCCGGGCCAGCCCTTTCGGCGTTCCCCGCGACTGTCCATCGCAACGATGCCCTCGGCTGGCTCCAGCGAACTCCACGGGACCGCCCGCCGTTTGGTGCCCTCCTCGATCTCGCACCACGCATCACGCAGCGTCCACACCTGATCACCGGCATCGCGATGCCGCCACGGCCACACGATCCGAATGAGATGAACGCACGGGATGACCATGACGGCCAGCATGATCGGGGCGAGGATCGCGAAGCTGAGCCAAGAGGTTCGTCCGCGAGCGACATCGATCCCCAAGAGCACCATGAGCACAACGGCACCGCCCAGGCCGATCATCCCGAACCCGGTGGCCGACCAGAGCGCGGTCGGCACCGATCGAGGCGAACGCCGACCGACGAGCACCGGGTCGGGGTCATCGGCACCACACGCCCCGCAACAACTTGCTGGCTCCCAGCGCAAACGGATCGGCCGATCAGCCGACGCGCCCGAAGCACCGAGTCGTTCGCAGCCGCAGATGCGACAGTTCGGCGTCGCTCCGATCGTCTCCTTCGGCGCTCGACCGGATCGCCTTCGCCGCGCGTCCTCGAGCATGCGGTCGATCTCCGCGTCGTACCGGTCACGATCGCTTGGTGACATGCGGCTTCGGAGCCGCTCGGACTGGCCCATGCCGAGAAACCACAGCCTCCACCGCCATCGACCCATCTCTGTTGCCAAGGGCCGGCGGCGCGGAAGGGGGGGGCCTCCCGCGCTGATGAAGGGATGCAACGGCCCGCGATGCACCAGCCGCATCACCACTCGCTCACGGCCGAGCGATGCGTCGTCCTTGCCACCCTCGGTCCGCTGCTCAAGTCGATCGAGGGTGATCCAGAGTCCGAGGATCACCGGGACGGCGACCAGAAGCACGACGACCACCCGAAGCTCGACGCCGAACCAGAGCGCCCAGAGCGCCATCCCGATCACCATGATGACGACGAACCAGAGCCACAGCGGGATCATCGCGAAGCGGGCCGACTCGTCCCGTCCGCTCCCTACGACACACAGGACATCGCGAGGCGTCGGCAGCGCCAGGCATTCCGCGCAGGGGCGTTCGGGGCCGTCGTGCGTGGCCACCCTTGTCGCCCCGCTTCGATCGCCGCCGACATGCGCCTGCGGTCGTCCGCACGCACACGGCGCCACCGCGCCGCGGACGCAGCGCGCCGTCAAGCCTCTCCGAGCGGGCTGCCAGAGCATTCCCCGGAGGATATCCGCCACTCACCGCCGCTTGCGATACCACTCGATCAGCGCAGTCGTGCTTCCGTCGTGGGCGAGCTTCGGCTTCGCCTCGGCCAACTCGCCGATGATGCGCTTCGCGAGCACCTTGCCGAGCTCGACGCCCCACTGATCGAAGCTGTTCACATTCCAGATGACGCCCTGCACGAAGACCTTGTGCTCGTAGAGGGCGATCAGGCGACCGAGCGAGCGCGGCGTGAGTTCCTCGGCAAGGATCGTCGTGCTCGGCTTGTTGCCCTCGAAGACCTTGTGCGGCACGAGCCAGCGCGGCGTCCCTTCCGCAGCGACCTCCTCACGCGTCTTGCCGAAGGCGAGGGCCTCGGATTGGGCAAGCATGTTGGCGATGAGCTGGTCGTGCTGATCGGCGACGGGATTGATCGGTCGGCAGAAGCCGATGAAATCAACCGGGACCGTCCACGAGCCCTGATGGATCATTTGATAAAACGCATGCTGCCCGTTGGTGCCTGGCTGTCCCCAAATCACCGGACAGGTGTTCCAGGAGACGCGCTTCCCGTCCAGCGTCGCCGTCTTGCCGTTGCTCTCCATCTCAAGCTGCTGGAGATAGGCGCTGAAGCGGGCGAGATACTGGTCATAGGGCAGCACCGCGAGCGAGCCGGCCCCGAGGAAGTTCGCGTTCCAGACGCCGACCAAAGCCATGAGCACCGGCATGTTGCGGGCGAGCGGGGCGCTCGCGAAGTGCTGGTCCATGTCGCGGAAACCATCGAGCAGTTCGGCGAATCCCTTCGGACCGATGGCGATCATCGTCGACAGCCCGATCGCGGAATCCATCGAATAGCGTCCGCCGACCCAGTCCCAGAATCCGAACATGTTCGCCGTATCGATTCCGAACTTGGCTACCTCCTCGGCGTTCGTCGAGACGGCGACGAAATGTCGGGCGGTTGCCCGAGCATCGCCCTTGAAGGCCTTCAGGCACCAGGCCCGCGCGGCCTTCGCATTGCTCATGGTCTCAAGCGTCGTGAAGGTCTTGCTCGAGACGACGAAGAGCGTCGTCGTCGGATCGAGATCCCGGACCGCTTCGCTAAAATCCGTCGGATCGACATTGCTCACGAAGCGCATGGTGAGGCCGCGATCCGCGAAGGAGCGGAGCGCCTCGTAGGCCATCGCCGGACCGAGGTCGCTTCCGCCGATGCCGATGTTGACGATCGCGGTGATCGGCTTGCCCGTATGGCCGAGCCACTTGCGATCCCGCACCCGCTTCGCGAACGCCGCCATGCGCTCGAGCGTCGCGTGCACCTCTGGGACGACATTGACGCCATCGACGCGAATCGAAGCCCCGGCGGGGGCGCGCAGGGCGATGTGCAGGACCGACCGGTCCTCGGTGATGTTGATGCGCTGTCCGCTGAACATCGCACGCGACCGTCCGCGCACATCCGCCGCCTCCGCGAGGGCAAGGAGATCGGCCAGAATCGCCTCGTCGATTCGCTGTTTCGAGAGGTCCATGCGCATGCCAAGCGCTTCGCAGGAGAGGCTCGCCGCGCGTCGCCGGTCCGCCGCGAAGAGCGAGCGAAGCGACGCCTTGCCGATCCGCTTCGCGTGCGCGGTGAGCCGCTTCCAGGGCTCCGACCGGTCCGGCCGGAAGGACGCGGCGAGGGCGGGGGCGTCGGATCGGGAGGTCGATGGGGCGGGGGACGGAGCGGATTTCGACGCGGGAGCACGGCGGGGCGAACGCTTGGTGGAGGGCATGGCGTCCAGCATCGGCCAGCGGGCACACTTTCCTCAAGCGGGGAATCCCCGAGAGAGGGTTCGAAACATCCGAATCGAAGGGGAGCGTCCCGCCGGGCTGGCCGATGACACCTCAGCGGCGGGCCCTCGCCGGACCAAGCCGCCAATCCGGTTCGCTGACCGGTAGTGTACCCTTCGACAGCATTGGGGCCGCACCGGTCCCGCATCGGCCCAGCGTCCCTCAAGACCTTCCCGAGCCTCCTCCATGAACGCACCCTCGCCCATCACCGCCCGTCTCCGCCAGATCGGTCAGAGCATCTGGCTCGACAACATCACGCGCAGGCTGCTCGACTCGGGAACCCTCGAACGCTACATCGCCGAGCTCTCGGTCACGGGTCTCACCAGCAATCCGACCATTTTCGAGAAGGCCGTCTCCGGCTCGAGCGACTACGACGCCCAGGTGCGATCGCTCGCCGAGCGCCTCCGCGATCCCGAGGCGATCTTCTTCGAGCTCGCGATCGCCGATCTCATCCGCGCCGCCGATCTCTTCCGCCCCATCTTCGATCGCACCGCCGGGCTCGACGGATTCGTCTCGCTCGAGGTCTCGCCGATGCTCGCCAACGATACGAAGGCGACGATCGAGCAGGCAAAGGCCCTCTTCGCCAAGGCGAATCGCCCGAATCTCTACATCAAGGTGCCGGGCACGCCGGAAGGCATCCCCGCGATCGAGGAACTGATCGCCGCAGGGATTCCCATCAATGTGACGCTGCTCTTTTCGAAGGAACACTGCCGCGCCTGCGCCGAAGCGTACATGCGCGGCCTCGAGCGACGCGCCGCCGCGGGCAAGAGTCTCGATGTCTCCTCGGTCGCGAGCCTCTTCATCTCGCGATGGGATCGGGCGACCGCTTCGGCATTGCCAGCGCCGCTTCAGAATCGCATCGGCATCGCGATCGGCGCCGAGTGCTACAAGGCCTACCTCGACTGCATCACCTCCCCGCGCTTCGCTGCACTCGAGGCGAAGGGAGCCCGACCGCAGCGGCTCCTCTACGCCTCGACCGGAACCAAGGATCCGGCGCTCCGCGCCTCGATGTATGTCGAAGCGCTCGCCAGCCCGAACTCCGTCAACACGATGCCCGAGGAGACCCTTCTCGCCTTCGCGAAGGAGGGTCGCCTGCGCGATCTCGTCTCGACCGACGGTGCCGCCGCCGAACTGACCCTCTCCGAGGCCGCCAAGTGCGGCGTCGACCTTGGGGCGGTTGCCGAGCGACTCCAGGTCGAAGGCCGGGACGCCTTCATCAAGAGCTGGAAGGACCTCATCGCCGTGGTCGAGAAGAAGGCCGGGGCGCTCGTCGCCCGCTGATCCGGTGCGGCCGTCGGGGCCCTGCGAACGCTACACTGCGAGGCCCATGTCGCTCGCGGATCTCTCGCTCTCGGAACGGGATACGGTCGGCCAGTCGCTCGCTCGCGCGGTGGCCGCGCTCGCCTCGCTTCAGCGGGGCGACGGACACTGGTGCGCGGAGCTCGAGGGGGACTCGATCCTCCAGAGCGAGTACATCCTGATGAAGTGGATCCTCGGCCAAGAGCGACAGGCGATGGCCGACGGGCGCGACGGCGCTGAGGTGCTTCGGAAGCTGACGGTGATGTTGCGAGGGCAGCGGCGGCCGGACGGCGGGTGGGGGCAGTTTCCCGGATCGGGCGTCGACATCTCCGCGACCGTTAAGGGCTATCTCTGCCTCAAGCTCGCCGGCGACGATCCGAACGCCCCGGAGATGCGGCGCACCCGCGACCTCATTCGGGCGATGGGCGGCGCGGAGCGGTGCAATTCATTTACGAATTTCTATCTCGCGGCCCTCGGACAGATTTCGTGGGACGCCGTGCCAGCCATTCCGCCCGAACTCATCTGGCTCCCGAAGTGGTTTTATTTCCACATGGACAAGATGAGCGCGTGGTCGCGCACGATGATCCTGCCCCTGGCGATCGTCACCGCGACGCGCCCGACGCGCGAACTCGCCGCGTCCCAGGGGATCGATGAGCTCTTCCTCGATCACCATGCCCGTCATCGCCTCAAGATGCGCGCCGATGTCCCGGGCATCTGGCGAGCGTTCTTCGGGACGACGGATCGTTTCCTGAAATGGGCCCAAGAGCGCGGCGGTTCGCCCCGGCGCACCGAGGCCATTCAGGCAGCGCTCGACTGGATCCTCGCCCGCGCCGGTCAGGACGGGCCCGCCGCGACCGAAGGGCTCGGGGCGATCTTTCCGCCGATGGTCTACCTCCAGATCGTCCTCAAGGCGCTCGGTTACGAGCGGGACCATCCGATCGTGCGCCGCGCGGAGCTCGAGCTCGACGCCTTCATGATCGACGGCGAGGATGGGGAAACGATCCGCATCCAGCCCTGTTTCTCTCCGGTCTGGGACACCGGCATCGCCCTCTACGCGCTCGCCGACTGTGACCTGCACGAGAGTTCGGTCGCGCGGAGCGCGTCTGCCTGGCTTCGATCGAAGGAATGCCGCTTCGTCGGGGATTGGGCGAACAACCTTGCTGGTTTGGCGCGGCCCGGTGAGAGCGAGGGAAGCGGCTGGTTCTTCGAGTACCAGAACGCCTACTACCCCGATTGCGACGACACCGCGATGGTCGCGATGGCGCTTCGGCGCATCGGCGGCGAGGAGAACACCGCCGCGAGCGCTCGTGGGGTCCAGTGGCTCCTCACGATGCAGAACCGCGACGGCGGATGGGCCGCCTTCGACCGCACCGAGGATCGGCGCATCCTTGAGTATGTGCCCTTCGCTGACCACAACGCGATTCAGGATCCCTCCTGTCCGGACATCACCGGGCGCATCCTCGAATGCCTCTCCTGGCACGGCTACCGAAAGGACCATCCGACGATCGCGCGGGCGATTGAATATGTCCGCTCGCACCAGCTTCCTGAGGGATGTTGGTTCGGCCGATGGGGAGTCAATTACATATACGGAACCTGGCAGGCGGTGATCGGCCCGATCCGTTGCGGCGAGGATCCCACGCAGGAGTGGATCGCCCGGGCGGGCCGCTGGATCAAGAGCGTGCAGAAGCCCGACGGGAGCTTCGGCGAGACCGCCAACAGCTACGAGGATCCGCGGCTCATGGGGACCGGGCCCTCGACGGCGAGCCAGACCGCGTGGGCAGCGATGATCCTGCAAGAGATCTACGGCAAGGACGACCCCGATCTGCGCCGGGCGATCCTCTGGCTCTGCTCGACGCAGCTCTCGGCCGAGGATGCGCCCCATCGCGATCGGAACCCTGACCGCGATCCGCCGGGCTCGTGGGTCGAGACCGAGTTCACCGGCACCGGATTCCCCAAGGTTTTTTACCTTCGGTATCACTTGTATCGCCTCTATTTCCCGGTCATGGCGATCGGTCGCTTCGCCCGGGCCCACGGCATTCCGCTCAACGAGATCGAGCGGCGGGGAAGCGATCGCGAGCGTCAGCTCGTCGGAGTCTGAGCGATGGCCACGGCGACGATCGACCTTGTCCTGCCCTGCGGACCGGTTCGTCTGCGGCCGATCGCGGAGAGCGACGCCGAGACGCTCGCGTTCCACGCCAACGACGCGCGCGTCTCCGCCCATCTTCGGGATCGCTTTCCCTTTCCCTACGGCGTCGAGGACGCGCGCGCGTTCGTGGCGTTTCTCGCCGCTGATGAGTCGCAGTTCCACTGCGGCATCGAGCTCGACGGGGCGATCGTCGGTGGTGTCGGTGTCGGCTTCCGTTCCGATGTCGAACGGTTGAGCGGCGAACTCGGCTACTGGCTTGGTGTCCGCCACTGGGGCAGGGGGATCATGCCTGAGGTCGTGCGGGCGGTGACGGAGCATGTCCACCGCGAGCATGGCCTCATCCGGATTTTCGCGAAGGTGTACGAGGGAAATGACCGGAGCCGCCGGGTGCTCGAGCGGGCCGGCTACGCCTACGAGGGGTGCATGCGGGCCGCGGTGATCAAGCACGGGCGCGTGCTCGACGCCCACCTCTATGCGCATATCGACGCGCGTATCGCGATGCCGGAGGCGGGCGTGCCGGTACAGTGACCCGATGCCTTCGGTCCCACCGCTCGCCCGGGTCCTCGCCATCCTCGCCATGCTCGCGACCGCGGTTCTCGCCGCGGCGCATCCGCCCTACATGGACGATCCGCGGCTCGAGGACAACGGTCCCTGGCTCTATGTGCGCAAGCAGGCGCGGCCCGATTCCTTCCGGCAACTGGAGGAGATCCTCCCGACGCCCAATGACCAGCGCACCGCCTCGGGCGCGCCGGGGCCGAAGTACTGGCAGCAGCGGGCCAGCCATCACATCAAGGCCCGACTCGACGAGGTGACGCACGCGATCACCGGATGGGAGCGCATTCGATATGAGAATCACTCGCCGGACACGCTGCGCTATCTGTGGCTTCAGCTCGACCAGAACCGCTTCCGCTGGACCTCGCGCGGCGACGGCGCCGAGAACGCCCCGAATCTCGACACTCCGCAGTCGATCGGTTGGCTGCGCGGCATCGTCATGAAGCAGCGCTGGGAAGGGGGCTATTCGATATCGAATGTGCGGCTTGCCGACGGCACCGCGCTTCCCCACACCATCATCGACACGATGATGCGGATCGACCTGCCGGCTCCGCTCGAGCCGGGCGGCACGGTCGAGTTCGAGCTCGATTTCGCCTTTCCGATCCTCAACGCGAAGGTGCAGCGGGCCCGCTCCTGCTATGAGCTGCTTCCCGAGACCGGCTATCCGATCTACGAGATCGCCCAATGGTTTCCGAGGATGGCCCCCTACACCGATGTGAACGGCTGGCACCACAAGCAGTTCCTCGGCTCGGGCGAGTTCTCGCTCGAGTTCGGCGACTATCGATTCGAGCTCGATGTGCCCGATCACTATGTCGTCGCAGCGAGCGGCGTCCTCGAGAATCCCGAGGAGGTGCTCTCGCCGGCGCAGCGCGAGCGACTCGCCCAGGCCGCGACCGCCGACGAGCCGGTCTTCATCGTGACCCACGAGGAGGCCGTCGAGAACCAGGGGCGTCCCGTTGCCGGGCGAAAGGTCTGGCGCTTCCGCGCCGACAATGTGCGGGATGTCGCGTGGGCCGCGAGCCCGACCTTCGTCTGGGACGCGATGGCAGCGCCGGTGCCCGACCACACCGGCAAGGTGCTCGCGACGGCGATGGCCATGAGCTTCTATCCGCCCATCGCGACGGAGCTCTGGAAGCGCTTCAGCACCCACGCCATCGCCCACACGATCGATTGCTATTCGCGCTATGCATATCCCTATCCCTATCCGGTCGCCATCAGCGTGAACGGGCCGGTGGGGGGCATGGAGTATCCGATGATCTCCTTCAACGGCCCGCGGCCGGAGAAGGACGGGACCTGGACGCAGCGCACGAAGTATGGGCTCATCGGCGTCGTGATCCACGAGGTCGGCCACAACTGGTTCCCGATGATCATCAACAGCGATGAGCGCCAGTGGACCTGGATGGACGAGGGGCTCAACACCTTCTATCAATATCTCGCCGAGCAGGAATGGGAGGATCGCTATGAGAGCGGCCGCGGCGATCCCGCCAAGATCATTCCGCACATGATCAGCGCCGAGCAGACGATGATCATGACCAACAGCGAGAGCGTCCTGCAATTCGGGCCGAGTCAGTACGCGAAGCCGGCCACGGCGCTCAATGTCCTTCGCGAGAGCGTGCTCGGCCGCGAACAGTTCGACTTCGCGATGCGCGAGTTCTGCCGACGCTGGGCTTTTAGGCGGCCGCAGCCGGCCGATCTCTTCCGCACCCTCGAGGACGCGACGGCCGTCGATCTCGACTGGTTCTGGCGCGGCTGGTTCTACTCGACCGACCATGTCGATGTCGCGGTCGAACGCGTCGTGCGCTATCGGCCGCGCGGTCTCGACCCCGAGGCCGACAAGGCCTTCGACCGCGCCAAGCGCGATGCGGAGCGGCACGCGACGCTCGGCGACGAGCTCAATCGTCCGCTTCCGAAGCGTGACGAGCGCTACGAAAGTCTGAAGGATTTCTATTCGACCTTCGACGAGCTCGATGTCACGCCGCAGGACCGTCGCGCCTACGAGCGCTTTCTCCGCGAGCTGGAGGACGACGAGCGCGATGCGATGGAGACGACGCTCCACTTCACCGTGGTGCGCTTCCGCAATCTCGGTGGACTCGTCACCTTCCTGCCGGTCCTCCTGACCTTCGATGACGGTACGACCGAGCTGACGAGGCTTCCGGCCGAGCTCTGGACGCGCAACAGCGAGATGGCGACGAAGCTCTTCGTCACCGAGCGAGCTGTGGTGCAGGTCGAGCTCGATCCGCGGCGCGAGACCGCCGACGCCGATCGGACCAACAATCATTTCCCGCAGCAGATTCGCGACGAGCGATTCGCGGTCGAGAAGCCGGAGCGCGAGCGGAATCCGATGCAGCGGGCTCGCGACGAGGAGCGGCGCCAGCGCTGCGAGCGTCTCGCCACCGCACTCGCACCGGAGTTTCTCGCCGCCTGGCGAGCGACGAATCCGGCATCGCGGCCGACGCCGCTGGCGATCGCCGGCGAGCTGACCGCGAGCGTGCGCGGCAAGGGACTTCTCGATGTGCCGGCGGGAAGCGTGATTCGGTTCGAGTTCGCCGACACGATGCCCATCGGCGACGCAGCGCCCGCTGGCGTCCGCTTCGCGACGGTGATTCTCGATTCGGAGACCCCGCGGGAGCGCGGCGCCGTGCGCCCCGACCCGGTGCGTTTCATCATTCATTTCGACGGCAGCGTCAAGCCCGACTTCGGCCGCTGAGCGAGCCGTCCGTCGCTTCTCGGACGCGCCCGGAGAATCTTCGCTTTCCGCCTGATCCAAACCCAACCTGCACGGAGTGGCAAGGCTGGGCGACATCTCACCGAGGCAGACTCGATAGTCCTCCCGGAGGTATCGAGACCATGCCGCACAGCAGGCCGGAGCACACCGTCAATCGTCCCGTGGCCGTCATCGGAGCGCCGAGCGGCCTCGGAGGCCGATGTCGCGGCACCCGTGGCGGCCCGCAGGCGATCCGCGACGCGGGACTCATCGCCCGACTCGCCTCCCGCGGCCTTCGCGTCGAGGACCATGGCGATGTCTGGGTGCCCGATGTCGTCCGCTGGGATGGCAACGATCCCGGCCCCGAGCTGAGCGGCGCCGTCGGAAGCTTCTGCGTCGCCCTCCGCGATGCGGTGCGGAGCGCTCTTCTCGCAGGGCGCGTGCCGCTCGTCCTCGGTGGCGAGCACTCGCTCGGCGCCGGTTCACAGGCCGGTGTTGCGAGCGCATATCGGGCCTTGGGGCTCGAGGCTCCGGGGCTCATCTGGTTCGACGCCCACGCCGACATCAACACGATGGAGACGACGCCGAGCGGCAACCTGCACGGCATGCCGGTCGCAGCGCTCCTTGGTCTTCCCGTTCCGGCGTTTCTCCCGGCCATCGGTGGCGACGGCACGCGCGATCCGCGGCGCACCGTCATGGTCGCCCAGCGCGACATCGATCCCGGCGAACAGGAGCATCTCGACCGCCTCGGCGTGCGCGTCTACACCTGCGACGAGCTGCGGCGCCGCGGCATCGACGCGGTCATGGCCGAGGCGATGGTGCGCGCCGGCGGCAACGACGGTCGCTTCTCCATGAGCTTCGATCTCGACTCCCTCGATCCGGCGATCACGCCCGGCGTCGATTGCCCGGTCGAGGGCGGCATCACGCTTGACGAGATGCGCATCGCCCTCGGCATGGTCGCCGACCACGGGGGACTCGTGCAGCTCGATGTCGTCGAGGTCAACCCGACGAAGGACATCAACCAGCACACGGCGCTCATTGCCATCGAGGCGGCGTGCACGCTCCTGGAGCCCCTCGCGATCGAGGAAACGCTCTTTGCCGAGCGCGCCGCAACTGCCTGATCGTCGGGAACTGACGGGGCGCGGAGCAGCCGGACATCCAACGCGGATCACCCGCGGTCGGTCGGAACGAGCGGAGGAGAGGACGCTCGAGCCGCCGATCGCACGCGCTCAAGTCGCAGGAGCAGCTCTTCGAGTTCGTCGTCGGGGATGCCCGCGAACTGGGCCCGATGCAAGTCGTGGATCGAGCGGTCGAGCTGGGCCAGCAGGTCGAGGCCCTTGGCGGTGATGAAGACGCGCACGAGGCGCTTGTCGCCGTCGACCCTGCGTCGTTCGCAGAGTCCGATCTTCTCCAGTCGATCGACCAGCCTGGTCATGTCGGGCACTTCGCTGATGACCTGGGCACTGATCTCATGCCCGCATCGACCGCCCTCGCCAGCGCCGCGGAGAATGCGCAGAATGTTGTAGCTCGGCTCGGTGAGGCGGTGCGATCGCAGGAGTCGGTTCGCCTGCCCCTTCAGCATGGAGGCCGTCCGCACGATCGCGACGAAGCACTCCTCGGCCGCCGAGGGGAATGGATTTCGCTTGCCCAACTCGTGGGCGAGCGGGGTGAGCGGCCGCATGCGGACCGCGTCGGCACGCTCGGAACCGTCCGTCGGGTGGGGGGCGGGAGGGTGATCCATGCGGCATTAGCTTAGCGCGAGTGAACGCTTCCCGCCTCGGGGCTCCCGGGCGGCGGCCACGCGATGCCCGGAAGGTACGGCGGAGCGACGATGTCGAGCATCCCTCCCTGAACTGGGTGACGGACGCGTAGGGCCAGGGCGTGCAGGCAGAGCCGATCGGCGGCGCAATGGGCCTCGCTCGGGGCGTAGAGTTCGTCGCCGAGGATCGGATGCCCAAGCTCCTTGAGGTGGACGCGAAGCTGATGGCTGCGGCCGGTGATCGGCGTCAGTTCGAAGAGGGTGCGGTCAGGGTCGGAGAGGCGGGCGAGGACGCGCCAGTGGGTCGTCGCGGAGCGCCCTTCGGCGTGGTCGACGATCTGGAGGGCCGAGCCCATCGCCGCCTTGCGAAGCGGAAGGTCGATGGTGCCGCGATCGGCAGTCGGGTGGCCCCATCCGAGGGCGAGATACTGCTTCGCCGTCTCGCGGGCCTCGAACTGCCTGGAGAGCTCGCGGTGGACATCGGCGTCGAGGGCGAGCAGGATCACCCCCGAGGTGTCCCGATCGAGGCGATGCACGATGCGGGCCCCGGGGCGATGGGCTGCGGCCCGGGCGGCGAGGCAGTCCTGCTTCTCCGGGCCGATACCGGGCACGGAGAGCATGCCGGAGGGCTTGTCGAAGGCGATGAGCCATCGGTCCTCGAAGAGGATCGACGGAAGCGGCAGGCGGGCGGGTTGAGCGCTCTCGGTCGACAACGCGAGACGGATTCCGAGGGTCGAGCGGGTTCAGGAGTAGACTATCAGCCCGCTCGTTCGGGCCCGCTCCTCTTGGCCGGATACCCATCGCCCGATCGGCTGGCCCACGGACGCTCTCCCACCATGCTCAGTCTCGCCTCCGCCATCGTCGTCGCCATCCCGCTCCTCGCGGCCCACGCCGCACAGCAGGCCCGTCCGGCGGCGGGAGAGCAGGGACGGCCGGTCGCCGCGGAGGGGGGCAATCCAGCGCCGCTCGACTGGAAGACGCTCGAGGAGGGCATCCTCGCGAATCATGTGCAGCTCACCTTCCCCGAACGCTTCGTGAAGGCGGGCGAGGCCTACTTCTCCCCCGACGACAAGCGGATCATCTTTCAGGCCGTCGAACTCCCGGCGGCGGGCAAGGAGCCCGATCCCTTCTACGCGATGTTCGTCGCCGATGTCGTCCGCAGCGATGCCGGCGCGATCACCGGCATCGCGAACATCCGTCGGGTCAGCCCGCCGGGCTCGGCGAACACCTGCGGCTGGTTCGATCCGACCGATCCGATGACGATCCTCTTCGCATCGACGATCGGCGCGCCGAGCGAGGGCGAGGCCCCGGGCTACCAGCGCGGCACGGGTCGCTACAAGTGGATGTTCCCCCCCGAGATGAGGATCGTGCTCGGCGATCTCAAGAAGATCGACGCCGGTGCGCCGTGGGACGAGGCCCTGCAAACGCTCGTCGGCGACGGCAAGGCGTATGCCGCGGAAGGGGCGTTCTCGCCGGACGGCAAGTGGCTCATTTATAGCGATCTCGCGACGGGTCAGGGTGACCTCTGGGTCATGAACCGTCAGAACGGCGAGCGCACCCGGATCGTCGCGGCGCCGGGCTATGACGGAGGTCCCTTCTTTTCGCCGGACGGAAAGCGGATCTGCTACCGCTCCGATCGGACGGGGACCAATCTCCTTCAGATCTATGTCGCCGATCTTGCCTTCGATGCCCGCGGCCACATCACCGGCATCGCCGCCGAGCATCAGGTGACCCGCAACGCCCATGTGAACTGGGCGCCTTTCTTTCATCCGAGCGGGCAGTTTGTGGTCTTCGCGTCGAGCGCGATCGGACATATGAATTACGAGGTCTTCGCCGTCGATGCCGGCGTCGTCGATCGCGACGGCGTACCGCAGGTTCGCTACGGCACGAATCTCCGCCGCGTGACCCACGCCGACGGCGCCGATGTCCTGCCCGTCTTCAGCCACGACGGCAAGTCGATGATGTGGACCGGACAGCGCGGCACCGACGCGTCGTCGCAGATCTTCGTCGCGGAGTGGACGCTTCCCGCCGATCCCAAGCCGTCGGCCGGCGGCCGCCCATCGGGCAGCTCGGGCGGCGCCTCGCGCTGAGCCTGCCTGCCCCATCGACGCCGCGGAGAGGGCCGAAGGACACACGCATGATTCACCCGTCGGAGAGCCCGATCGATGAGCGACGCTATCTGATTCCCTTTCGGAGTCTGCTGCTTCCGCACATCGTCACCGACACGCTTGTCATCGGCACCGGTGTCGCCGGACTCCGCGCTGCCATCGAGGCGAGCGGCCACGGCGATGTGATCGTGCTGGCGAAGGACGCCGCGAATTTTTCGAATACCGCGTGGGCCCAGGGAGGCATCGCGGCGGTCCTCGCGGACGACGACTCGAACCTGCTGCATGTCGAGGACACGCTGCAGGCCGGCGCGGGCCTCTGCATCGACGAGACGGTGCGCACCGTCGTCGGTGAGGGGCCGGCCGAAATCGACCGGCTGCTCGGCTGGGGCATGCGACTCGATCGCGACGAGGGCGGGGCGCTGCATCTCGGGCGTGAGGGCGGTCATCATCGCAATCGCATCGTCCATGCCGACGGCGACGCCACCGGGCGTGAGCTCGTCCGCACGCTGCTCGAGCGGGCCCGCGCGATCGCCCAGGAGCGCGGCGGACTTCGCATCTTCGAACGCTGCTTCGCGCTCGACCTGATCACCGCCGGCGTGCGCGGCAACGGGAACGGCAACGGGGGCAACGCGCCGGTGCTCGGTGCGATCACCCACCATCCGCGCTACGGCCTCCAGATCATCTGGGCGAAGGCGACGATTCTCGCCTCGGGCGGCGTCGGCCAGGTCTATCGCGAGACGACCAATCCGAAGGTCGCGACCGGCGATGGCCTCGCCATGGCGTGGCGCGCCGGTGCGAGTCTGGCTGATCTTGAGTTCATGCAGTTTCACCCGACGACGCTCTATGTCGCCGGTGCGAGCCGGGCGCTTCTCTCCGAGGCCATCCGCGGCGAGGGGGGATACCTCGTCGATCGGCGCGGGAATCGCTTCATGGTCGGCCAGCACGAGCTCGCCGAACTCGCCCCGCGCGACATCGTGAGTCGCGGCATCATGGCCCACCTCGCCCGCACCCAGGACTCGAATGTCTTCCTCGATGTGCGGCACCTCGGCAGTGCCCGTTTCGAAGCCCGATTCCCCGGCCTCGCGGCGATGCTCCGAAGCTACGAGATCGATCCCGGGCGCGACCTGATCCCCGTGCAGCCCGCAGCCCACTACACGATCGGCGGCGTCTGGGTCGATCTCTTCGGACGGACCGATGTCCCGGGGCTCTACGCGGTCGGTGAGGTGGCCTGCAACGGACTGCACGGGGCGAATCGCCTTGCGAGCAACAGCCTGCTCGAGGGTTTGGTCTTCGGGGCTCGGGTCGGAAAGGTGGCGGCTGAGCGAGCGGACGCGAATCGCGGGCCGACCCAGATCGTCAGCGACATTCGGCCAAGCGACCGGAGTGAACTCGACCTCGTCGATGTCCGTTCGAGCCTCCGATCGGCGATGTGGCGCAATGTGGGCATCGAACGAGCCGGAAGCCGTCTTGCCGACGCAGCGGACATGCTCGCCTTCTGGAGTCGTTATTCGCTTGACAAGATTTTTGATGACTTGGGCGGCTGGGAAGTGCAGAATCTCCTGACCGTCGCCTCGCTCATGACCCGTGCGGCGGCGTGGCGGGAGGAAAGCCGCGGGACCCACTGCCGCGTCGACTTTCCCAACGCGGATCCCCGATTCGCCGTCCACGCCCGCTGGGTGAAGGGGAGCGCCGAACCCGTCTGTGTCGCGGCGACTTCCGGCGCGGCACTTCCCGCGGCGAGCGCGCGTGGCTGACGACCGTTCGCCGAGACTTCGCCTTCGTCCTGATCCATGCATCCGTCGTCATGAGCCGCAACCGCACAGCACCAGCATCGACGCTCGCCCTCGCTGCGGCGTTGCTTTCGATGGGCGCGTGCGAGCCCTATCGCATTGAACGATATGAGCGGCCGGAGTTTTATTATGAAGCGTCGGAAGGGGAGCTGAAGGACGAGTGGATCGCCCCCGACGGCACGATCGTGAAGTTCGTCCCGCCGTCGATCGTGCGCGACGACGCCCTCGAGGCCGAGGCGAAGGGGAGTCGTCGGCAGGTTGACCGCGACGGCGACGGCAAGCCCGATGAGGTGGAACCGACGCCGATCTGGGAGGAGCAGCCCGATGGCTCGGTGACGATGCGGGCCTTCCTGCCCCAGCATGTCTTGAGCAACATGATGCAGGCCATGCGCGAGGAGCGCTACGGCGAGTTCTACGATCAGTTGCTCGCGAAGGCTGCCCGCGACGCCCTTGACGCCGAGCAGCGCGGTCAGGGACGCAGGGCGTTCGAGCGCTGGTGTGCGAAGAATCGCCGCAAGCTGATGGAGACGCTGAACCGCATGAACTTCGGCTACCTGACCAGCGATGTCGTCCTGCGCAAGGTCGGAGCCGACGGCTACCGCGTCGGCTTCACGCCGCGCGTCGCGTCGCAGTTCGAGTTCACCACCGTCGACATCCTCTACGAACAGGGCCAGGCTCGGCTTTTTCGCATTCGGTGATCATGTCTGAGCTTGCTTGATCATGCTTGAGCTTGCATGAGCTTCTTGAATCATGGTCGCGTTGCGAGCCGTCGCAATCGCTCCCGAACCCAGTCCATCGTCGGGGGCGTCGTGTCGTTCGCATCGCCCCACGATCCGGTCCACTCGTCGATCAGGATGAGTGCATCGTCCCAGTCGACGCTCCCGTCGCCGTCGGCGTCGTAGGCGCTTGCGAGTCCCCAATCGCCGAGCATGCGGGCGAGGTCGACCGCATCGACATCGCCGTCGTCATCGCCATCGCTCGCGAAGGACCACTGGAGGATCAAGGCCGATGCTGTTCGCTTCAATTCAATCGGGGCGACCCCCGGTCCGTCGGAGATGATGATCGAATCGAAGTCGCCGACGAGCGTGCGGGCCTCGATGAGCGCGATGGGCGGCCGCGGTTGGTCGAGGTATGGCCCCACCGAATTGACATCGACATCAAGCGTGCCGTCGACGATCAGCGTTCCGCTCGCACGGAGGATGGCCGGATGCCCGAAGAGGTTCTCGGCGTCGTTCGCGTCGAACCGGAGCCAGGTGAAGGCGTTCGGGCCGATCATGAAGGGGCCGTCGACCTGCACTCCGTCGACGCCGGCGTCGGTGATGCGGGCGTGGATCTCGCCGCCTGCACTCACGGGGCAGGCGAAAATGCCCCCGCGACAACGGAGCGTCGATGCGGACCCGATCGTTACGCTCGTCGCCTCGATCGTCCCGCGCGGCTCGACGATCGTGCTGCCGCCGGTGCCCGCATCGCAGCGGACGAACAGGCCGTTTGCGGTGACCGGGCCGCTGATCTGCGAGAAGCTCGGCGTGTTGGCAACGCCGCAGCGGATCGATCCGCCGACGGTGAGCGATGCGTCGCTCTTGATGTCGATCGAGCCGCTCCAGCCCGTTCCCTGCGGAGCGATGAGGAGGTTCGTCGCGCAGGTGATCACGCCTCCATCGGCGGCCGTCAGCACCGATGTCCAGCCCGTGCCGCCGACGCGGACGATGCCGTTCACTTCGATCGTTCCGCCATCCGCCGCGACCATCCCCGCGTACCAGCCGATGCCGCTGAAGAGGTAGCCGAGTTCGAGCGTCGAGCCGATCGTGCAGCGCGTGCCTTCGCCCGCGACTTGGAAGCCGACGGTGGCGGTCGGATGAATGAGCTTCACGGCGCCTGGAATCGTGAGCGTGCCGCCATTCCCCACGGTGACCACGGGCTGTGTCGTGTAGGTTTGGAGGCCACCTCCGAGCGTCACGGCACTGCCTGGTCCACTGATCTCGAGCAGGCTGTAGGCGGATCCGCCGATCGGGAACTTCACCGTTCCGGAGAGGTTGAGGGTCGAGCCCTCGAGGATCTTGATCGCGCCCCATCCGCCGAAGCCGAGTTGGGCATCGCCGGTCACCGCGACGCTGGTCCCGCCACGCAGCTCAAGCGTGCCTTGGCGACCGGCAAGCTGGCCGACATCGATCCGGTTGCAGGCGACCGCGCCGCCATCGAGCGCGAGGATCCCCATCGCAGGCGACTGTCCGCCATCGACGATCACCGACGGCGTGCTCGTCAGCGTGAGCGTCGCGGCGTTGTCGATGACGAGACGCGGCCGATCGAAGCCGACCTTCAGGGCACCGAGTGCCGTCGCGTTGCCGACGCCAATGAGATACGGCGGCGCCCCGAGTTCGAAGAGCGCGGTGGAACCGCCCAACGGCAAGACGCCGCCGGACCAGTTGGCGGTATCGAACCATGAACCGCCCGTGGGATTCGTCCAACTGACGGACTGGGCGCTGGTCATGCTGGCCGCGCCAGCCAGCGTCACCCCGACAACGACACGAGAGAGTCCGGCCGATCGCATGCGCATACCTCCGACAAGATGCTACCGGGGCGAGGTGCGAGCACAAAGCGGTGCCGTGGCGATCGGTGCGCTTCCCGCGCGGCGTCCCGTTCCTGCGGTCCATCCGGCACAGCACGCTCCGACAGCGACCTTGTTCCCGATGCCGCGTTGCCAGGGCCTTCATTCATCCAGCGCACGAACCAGCCGAGCCGACGCCACTCTTCTCTTCGCTCGTCCCGCTCGTGCGGTGTGTCTGCCATGCCCGAACGGTGCGGCGCGACATGTTCGCGGCGACGCCGCCCGACGCGATCAGGGCTGTCGCACTGGAAGCGGATTGCTCGAGCGCCGCACGAGTAGCGCCATGACAAACGAAGTAGCCCCCACCGCGAAAGGGACGCCAAAGACCATGACTGCCGGAGTGGTCGCGGTCGGTGCCTTCGCGATATCCGCTGTGGGCATGGCCGGAGGCGGGGTCTTTCCGGTTGGATCGGGCGGCGGCCAGTAGCCGCGCGCAAAGACATCGAATGACTCGTAAATGGTGGTGGCAGGATCCTGGGCGTCGTTGAGGTTCAGGAGCGAAGTCCGCCCGGCGAGGTCGTTCTGGAAGGCGATGAGGTCCGAGCGCGACTGGATCAGGTGTGCCATGTCGAGGGAGCAGGGCGCCAGCGCCTCGCCTGAACTCGCTGTCGCCTTCACCTCACCGTTGACCTTGACCTCCAAGCCAAGATCCGCGCCCGTCCAGGGAGTCGCCATCAGGAAGGTCGCTGGCACGACGATCTTGGCGTCGACTTCCATGTGGTAGGCGTAGCTCCCCGCACCCATCCGCGCGCCACTCTCTGTTCGCGGGATCGCCATGCCGCTGGTGTCGCCCGTCATGCGGTTGACCGTCACGAGCCGCACCGTGGGCACCACGAGACACGCGAGCCCCACGAACGCGACGAAGAGAAGCGCCGTCTGCCCCCGCACCAGCAAGCCGACGAGGTAGGGAAATCGTTGCGTGATCCGCTCGAGCCGCTGCCGCACCGTCTGGTCAGCGGAGGCCGAGCGTTCGGTGCCGCACTCGGGGCAGCGGATCTGGCCATCCCGAAGCTGATGGCCGCATGCGGTGCAGCGGGACGCGTCGACCGGCCGTCGGGCCATCCACCAAAGGACAACGAGCACAGCGACGAAGGCGAGCGTCAGTACCGCCCACGCCAACGCCGGAACGCCCCACTGCTGCCATGGCACCGACGACCAGGTCCGCGCGACGACAAGCGGCACCGACAACGCGACGACCAATCCGGCCGGAATCGAGATGAGCGGCGACAGCAGTCGATCGTCCGCTCCGCCGCGTCGGGCGCGTCCCACCATCCACGCGCAGGCAAAGCAGAGACATGCCATCACCGCCGAGAGCGCGAACCACCCCATCGTGCCTCCTCACGCGCGCGGACGGGTATGTTCGGCGCTGGAACGGGCCGTACCCGCTCAGCGTGCCGCCGTCGCAACGCTCGTCCCGAGTGAGCATAGCCGCGGCTGCCGCCGCCTGCTGCGGACCGGATCGTGACCGCTCTGTTCCGAACCGCACGTTCCGCGTTGGAGAGCCACCATCGGGATTTCTCAGACGCGGGCGTCGTCACCGGAGGGCGTACATGCGACGGCGTTGACATGCATTTCCGCTGGAGCGGGGAGGGCGGCTTCGAGCTCTTGGCTTCGCCGCCGCATGTCGGCTCTTCGCTCATCGCACTCGGCGTGACGAAGCGGGGGCGAGCCTCGGCGCATGCGTTCCGCTCAGCGGCGGGGCCTCTCCATGCGTCCTGCAGCCGAGCGGTCCCTTCGAGGACATCAAGACCCCGCTCGTGCAGGCCGGTCACTCGGAGCGAGCGTGCCGTCGTAGGACAGCATGTGTGATGGGGGGCATCACTGCGGAGGTCAGCACCGGGGCTCTTCGCGCCAATACTTCTCGGGTGCGAGTGCGTCCGCGCAGTGCACGCTTCCTCGAGAGCTCCCGAGGGCCACTCCGTCGAGGGAGCGAACCATCCACGCGTTTGCGGGCTGGATGTCATATGGGGCATGGAGTCCATGTGGTAACGCTGCGGTGAAACCGCGCTTGGTGTAGTAGTTGGGATCACCAAGAACGAAAACCAAGCCCACGCGTCGCTCGGCGAGCCGCGTGCAGCCTTGCTCGATGAGCTGGCGCCCGACGCCGAAGCCCTGTGCTGATGGAACGACAGCAAGAGGCGCAAGGATGGAAGCCTTCGGCGGAGTGTCGGGTCCGGCGATCGTCACATGGGTGAACAGCACATGCCCCAGGATCCTTCCGCGCTCCTCGGCGAGCAGCGAGAGGAGAGGCTGAGCGCTCGGATCGGCGAGCAAGGCGTCGACTAGCAGTCTCTCTTCGTCCTGCCCGAACGCCGAGAGGTGCACATCAAGCAGGGCGGTTCTGTCCGCAGAAGTTGCTTCGCGAAGGATCATGTGAGGGGGTCTGGTTCGTGACGCGGGTCACTCCCGCGCCCGTGCGCGGGAGGAGCGACGGCCTTTCCATCGGCTTCGCCGTCAAGTGCAGGCAGGAGTCGTTCAATATCAGAGCGGCGGGCCTCGTAGCGCGGCGGGAGCATGAGTCTCGTCCCAAGCGTCTCAAGCGGCTCATCCGTTCGCACTTTGCGTTCGCACTTTGGACAGCCACATTCTGGAGAACTCGCCGAACAGATCGTGAAGAAGCTGTCGGCTGTTGCTTGTCTCGCGCCTTTGGCCATGCACCCTGCGGTTCGAGAACGCCTCTGATCTCGTGGTAGCCTCCCGGCGTTGGTGCCCCGATGCGAGTGGATGCGATTGGATGCGATTGAGAGGTACGCGACACGCCCGGAAGCACTCGCGAAGCGTCGGACATGGACGCGGGGCACGCGGTTGCGGGCTCGGATCTGATCGGCCCGGCGCGCCCCGGCATAATCGAAGGGATCCTCCTGAACTTTGAATTCGCATTCAGAAGCTGGCGGGACGCCAGCCTGAAGGTGGCTGTCGAAAGAGGCTGCCTCACGAAAAATGTCTTAGGAGTTATCAGTTTTTTCATTGCGATGTCGCTGATCCTGCGATAAAAGCCTCTTTGAGGAGTCGTCTGGTGCGACCCTGGCAGCCCGAAGCAAGGAGAACTCCATGGCTCGTCCGCTCGTCCGCTCGTCCGCTCGTCCGCTCGTCCGCTGAATTCTGCCCCGTACTCCTCGTGAGCACGGTTGTGCTGTCGGCGGCGCCCGCGCTCGCTCAATCCACTCACCACGTCGCTCCCGGCGGGACGGGGAATGGGGAGAACTGGACAACACCGTTTGGGGCCGTTGAACAGGCGCTCGCTAATGCCCAGCCCGACGACTCCGTCTGGGTGAAGCAAGGAACCTACACGCCGACGACGACCTTTGCTGGGGTCGGTCGGGAGCGTAACTTTGCCCTGAAGGGAGGGGTGCGAGTTCTTGGCGGATTCCCCCCCGCAGGCTCCCCTGAGGAGGAAGACAGGAACGGTTCGCTCTACTTGACGACGCTCTCGGGTCTTCTCGTACCGGCCGACCCGGCGCAGAGCGCCTTTCACGTCGTGACGGCTCGTGCGGTTGGGGACGAGGCCATCTTGGACGGCTTCGTGATTCGCGACGGTCGGGCCGATGGCGATCCAGGCTCCGAGATTCCGGTCGAGCGTTCGGAGTACGGCGGTGGGTTCCTTGCGCTCCCGAATCAGGTTGAGAGTGAAGTGAACGAGCCACGAATTCAGAACTGTCTCTTCACGGAGAACTTCGCAGTATTCGGCGGCGGTGCCGCGTCATCTGGACTCGGCGGAACGGGTGGGGGGCTGGTCGAACCGAGGCCTTCGTTCCGCGCTTGCGAGTTCCGGGGGAATGACGCAGAAAGCGCTGGTGGCGGTGCTGCGACGCACCGCGCGGACATCGAGTTCATCTCCTGCCTCATCCACGAGAACACAGCGGCTTCTGGCGGCGGATTGGCATCGTTACGATTCTCGACGCTCGATGTCGTGGGCTCGACGGTCGTTTCAAATTCATGTGTCAACGCGGTCTTTGGTGGGGGTGGCATTCTCGTGCAGTCGTCGATCTTCGCGACCCTCTCCATGACCTCATCGATCGTTGTCGGAAACTCCGATGGTGACGCCACGGCGACGTTCTTCGATCAGGTTCGCGGCGGCGGGGGGCTGGGACTGAGTGGTCTGACGATCGAGTATTCGTGCGTAACGGGCATCGATACCGGGATCTTTCCCGACGACAACATCGATGATGATCCGGAGTTCGTTGACCCTTCGGCTGGCGACTACCGGCTCGACATCGCCTCGCCCTGCATCGACGCGGGAAACCCGGTAGCGGGGGTCGTACCGGCAGATGACAGCGATGTCGATGGCGATCTCGACAAGACCGAGCCCACCCCGGATTTGAGCCGCCGACAGCGCATCCAGAATGTCGTATTGGACATGGGCGCGTTCGAACGCCGCTGCCTCGGGGATCTCGACTTCGATGGTGATGTCGATTCAGTCGACTTGGCTCTCTTCATCGGCCAATGGGGGCAGACCTGCTGGTCCTGTGCCGCCGACATGAATGACGACGGGTTCGTCGACGCGTCGGATCTCCCATTTCTCTTGGGCGGCTGGGGCTCATGTGAGGCCCAATTTCCACCACCGGCTCTGGCCCCAATGTTGATGAGCGAGTCGTCGTCGGCCGCCGCTGGAGCCACACCAGTCGACCTCGCCGAGCTGCTCGGCTTCGCATCGGTCGAGGCGTGTGTCGCGTGGCTCAGCACGCTGCCGCCGGTCGTGGTTCACGAGCTGCTTGAAGTGGTCTTCGGACCGATGGGGGACGCATGAGCCGGTGCTCTCTCTTGAGGCTGCCGTCGTTGGCGATGGCGTCGTTTCTGGGGCTGCTGCCCCTTTCGGCGAGTCATGCTTGTGCGCAGTGTGCGTACGAGGTGACCTTCGTGCTCGGACCGCCGTGCTCGCAGCCATCCTCGCCCTTCGGGTCCTATTCGCTCCGGGATTTCTCAGACGCCGGCGTGGTCACCGGACGGTACATATGCAACTTCGTTGATACGGCCTTCCGCTGGAGTGCGGAGGGCGGCATCGAGCTCTTGGCTTCGCCGCCGAATGTCGGCTCCTCGCTCATCGCCCTCGGCGTGAACGAAGCGGGCGCGATCGTCGGCGAGTGCACGACGCTCGGCGGCGGATATGCCGGCATTCCGCTTCTTTGGCCCGCAGGCGCGACGGCCTACTGGACGCCGCCGCTGCCGCCAGACACCTTTGAGCTTGGCTTCACGGGCATCCTGGAGGACGGCACGATCTTCGGCGACCGCTCGAGGCTTGGCGGCGGGCTCTTTCCGTGTGTCCTTCATCCGGACGGTACCTTCGAGGACATCAAGGAACCGTTCGTACAGGCCGGTCTCTCGAGTGCCTATTGCGAAGCGGTGAACCGCCACGGAGCGTTCTCCGGGCGCAGCTTTCTGCAAAGTGGCGGTCCGTATGCCGGACGAGGATACATCTATCAGGACGGATCGGTCACGGTCATTCATCCGCCGAATCAGGGAAGTCCCGTCGCGGCCTGCCAGACCGTCGGCATCAGCGATACGAATGTGGTCGTCGGCCGCGCCAATCTCCCGCCGCCTGGCGTCGGTCAGATCGTGTGGCTTCCGATGGCTTGGGAGGGGGGCGTCTCGCGATTTCTCCCCCTGCTGCCGGGGTTTTCCGGCGGGAATGTGATGGATGTCAACGAACTCGGGCAGATGGTCGGCTATCTCACCTATACGAGCTTCGGTCAATACAACATTGGGTCGACCGGCGCGGTGTGGATTGACGGAGTTCCCTACAAGCTGGCCGATCTGGCGATTCCGCCGGGACCGCAGTTCAGCGTTGGCATCACCTCATCGATCAACAACCGCGGCCAGATTGCGGCGAGTTGCGTCATGGCCGGGAAGGGCTATGGGGTGATCCTGACTCCGATCGGTGTGGTGGCGGGAGATCTGACCATCGATTGCAAGGTGAACGCGAAGGACTTGGCGATGCTCCTTGGTCTTTGGGGAACGGCATACGACGCTCCCGGCGGATTGGGCGACCTCGACGGTGATCTGGAGGTGGGCTCGACGGATCTTGCGGTGCTGTTCGGGGCGTGGACTGGCTGACAGACTCCCGCCTCGAACACCCTCGCGGTTCATCAGGAGCCGGCACTCAATCCGCTCAATCCTCCAGCAAAGGCAGGACGCGTTCAATTTCCGCACGGCGGGCCTCGTAGCGCGGCGGGAGCATGAGTCTCGTCCCAAGCGTCTCATGCGGCTCATCGACGGCGAAGCCCGGGCCGTCGGTGGCGACTTCGAACACGATGCCGTTCGGATGGCCGCAGGGGACACGGAAGTAGATTGAGCGAAAGTACTGGCGATCGAGGATCGGAGTGACGGCGATGCCGGCGTCGACGAGTGCGGTGCGGAGCGAGGCTTGGGCGGTGTCGGTCGGGACGCGCCACGCGACATGGTGAACGGTCCCCGCGCCCATTGGCTGTTGCGTGCGGTCCGGTTCGATGCGAAGCGAGAGCCGTTGGCCCGGTGCGGGGATGCTCGTGTCGCCGATCGCGAGATCGATCCCTGCTTTCGAAGCGCGGAGGACGCCGAACCCAAGATGCGAGGTCAGAAACGCCGCTGTCGCCTCGCCGTCGGCGACCGAGAGGACCACCCGCTCGATCGGGCCAACCATGGATGCGTCAGCCGCGACGGAAGCGTCCTCGACGAGCGCGATGCGCATGTCATCGGGATCACCGACATGAAGCGACGGTCGATCCGGCTCGACCGCGCCAATGCGACGGACGACGCCGACGCCGAATCGTTCGAGCCGCGCCTGCCACGCATCGAGCGTTCCGACGCCGACCGACGTCACCGTCTCGCTGATCTCGCCACCGCCATGGCGTCCGCGCGCCGTGCGCGGGCTCGGAAAATGCGTCAGGAGCGTCCCGGGTGCGCCACCTCGATCGCCGTAGTAGAGATGATGCGTCGAGGGATCGTCAAAGTTCACCGTGCGCTTGACGAGTCGAAGTCCGAGGACCTCGGTGTAGAAGCGTCGGTTCGCGATCGGATCGCTCGCGAACGCGGTGACATGATGCACTCCGGTGATGAGCGACGCGGTCATGCCGCGGATGATGCCCGAAGAGACGCTTCCGCGACGATCCCCGATGCGGGCGCCTCGGTCGGCTGGGGACCCGGTGTCATCCCCATTCGCCCAAGAGCGTCGCAAGATCGGCGGCATCAATCACGCCGTCGGCGTTGAGGTCAGCAGGACAGGGATCGCCGCAGGTTCCCCACGCACCGAGCAGGATCGCAAGGTCTGCGGCGGTCACATGGCAGTCGCCGTCGAAATCTGCAACGCGCGAGGGCTGGACTGCGATGCCGTAGGTGCCGGTCGAACTCTCGACGCCGAAGACGATGATCTCGTAGGTGCCGGTCGTCGGCATGACGAAGGTTCCGGGATCATTGACGCAGATCGCGCTGTCCGAGAAGACCAACCCGCCGTTCGGGTCGAGGAGCCGCCAGCGAATCGCGCAGCCGCCTTCGCCGTCGAGGAAGCAGATCGCCTCTCCCGCGGTCGCTTCAAGGCGATAGATGTCGACGCTTCCGGGCGATTCGATGTTGCCGGCTCCGGCAGCAGGGACGCCGTTGCTGACGAAGGATCCGACGGTGATGTCGAAGAACTGCGGTGGTGCGACCTCGACGAGTCGGAAGGAGTAGGAGCCGACCGCCGACGAGTTGCCGCTTGCAACTTCGATCGTGTAGGTGCCGGTCTCGAGCAGGAAGAAGGTGCCTGGATCGGTGACGCAGTTGGGTTGCGGCGAGAAGACCGGGGCGCCGTCAGGCCCGACGCAGGTCCAGGTCATGGAGCAGTTCCCTGAGATCTCATCGAAGAAGACCGTTCGCGGCGAGTCGATGATCAGTTGATATCGATCGATCGAGCCAGGCTCCTCAAGCGAGCCGGCGCCCGGCCCTGGCACGCCGTTCGAGACGGTGTCGCCGATGGAGACCGGAAAGACCTGCGGGAGTTCGAGCGACCAGATGCGGAACGAATAGGCCCCGGTCGCTCCGGTGAGACCAGACACCTCGAAGACATAGGTGCCGCTCTCGTTGAGGACAAAGGACGCGGGGTCGGTCACGCAGATCGGCTGGTATCCGAAGACCGTCGCGCCCGACGGCGCGATGCACCGCCACGAGAGGGCGCAGCCGCCGCTGATCTCATCCACATACACACTTTGACCTGCGGTGACGGCGAGTTCATATCGATCAATCGCGCCCGGTTCCTCGATGAAGCCGGCGCCGACGGAGGGGACGCCGTTCGAGACGGTCTGTTCGAGCCCGATCGTGAAAGTCTGGGCAGGATTCAATTCCCACACGATGAATCCATAGGTGCCCGGGTTGTTCGTGCTCGTGACGGAGATCGTGTAGGTGCCGGGCTCCGAGAGCACCTTGGTTCCTGGATTCGTGACGCAGATTGGATTGTTTGAAAAGACCGTCGCGCCGGAGGGGGCGACGCAACTCCATGCGATCCCGCAATTGCCGCTCACTTCGGCGAAGTAGACGCTCGTCGGTTCGGTGATCGTCAGCTCGTAGATATCGACAGCGCCTGGCCGCTCGATGTTGCCCGCGCCGGGACCGGGCACACCATTCGAGACAGCCTGCTCGAGGCCGATCGTGAAGGTATCGGCTCCTGCGTGCGCGGGGGCCACCGTGAGGGCCAGCGTGACGAGGTGGAGACCCGCGAGGGCGAGAGGACGGAGCGTGGGAAGCAAGGGGACCTTTCTGAAGGGGCGCGATACCCGGCGAACGGGGGAATCGCCGAGGCGTGCAGCGTCAACCTACGCCAGAATTGCCCCCTCGCCATCCGCGACCCGGAAAGAAGCCCGAAACGCCTCGCCTCGCCGGGCCTGGCCTGCGTCGCGGCCACAAAAAAGCCCGGGCCTTGCGGCCCGGGCTTGGTTCCTACTGGGGGGACTGGGGCTGAGCGACGCGCCTCAGCGCGCCGTCCGTTCGCCGTCAGCTTGCCATCAGCTCGTCGCTTGCGGCGTCGGCGGGGCCGACTCGGCTGGCTTCTCGCGACCGGTCGTGAAGGTCAGGTGCTCCTGGCCTTCCTTGCGGGTGAGGGTGATGGTGTCACCCTCCTGGAAGTCGCCGGCGAGGAGCTGCTCGGCGAGCGGATCCTCGACATACTGGCCGATCGCGCGACGCAGGGGACGGGCACCGAAGTCGGGGTTGTAGCCCTTGTCGGTGAGGAAGTCCTTGGCGGTCTGCTCGAGGACGAGCTTCATGCCCTTCTCCTCGATGCGCTTGCGGACCTTCGACATTTCGTACTCGATGATCGTGTTGAGGTCTTCCTTGATAAGCGGACGGAAGACGATCACATCGTCGAGGCGGTTGATGAACTCGGGCCGGAAGAACTTCTCGACCTCGCCCATCAGCGCCTTCTTGATCCGCTCGTAATCCTGGACCTCGGCCCGCTTCACGAATCCGAACTGGCTACCGCCCTTGATGACATCCGCACCAAGGTTGGAGGTCATGATGAGGATGACATTCTTGAAATCGACATGGCGGCCGAAGCTGTCGGTCAACCGGCCCTCTTCCATAATTTGGAGGAGCATGTTGAAGACATCCGGGTGGGCCTTCTCGACCTCGTCCATGAGGAGCACGGCGTAGGGACGACGACGGATGCGCTCGGTGAGCTGGCCACCCTCCTCGTACCCGACATAGCCGGGCGGAGCGCCGATCAGGCGGCTCACATTGTGCTTCTCCATGTACTCGCTCATGTCGAGGTAGATCAGGGCGTCCTGATCCCCGAACATGAACTCGGCGAGGCTCTTGGCGAGCAGGGTCTTACCGACGCCGGACGGGCCGACGAAGATGAAGGAGCCCATCGGTCGCTTCGGATCCTTGAGGCCCGAGCGGGCCTTGCGGATCGCCCGCGCGACGGCCTTGACCGCGTCGTCCTGGCTGACGACGGTCTTGTGCAGTTCGTTCTCGAGCTGGAGCAGTCGCTGCGACTCGGCCTTCTCGAGGCGGGTGAGCGGCACGCCGGTCATCTTGCTGACGACCTCGGCGATCACTTCCTCGTCGACGGTCGCGTGGACCTCGTTCATGCGGGCCCGCCAGGTCTGCTGGACGGTTTCCTTCTCCTTGCGGAGCTTCTCTGCGTTGTCGCGCAGTTCGGCCGCACGCTCGTAGTCCGCGTTCTTGACCGCCTCGTCCTTCTCGATCGAGAGGCGCTCGATCTTCTCCTCGAGGTCAGCCAGATCCGGCGGCTTCGTCATGCTCTTGAGACGCAGGCGCGCGCCGGCCTCGTCGATGACATCGATCGACTTGTCGGGCTGCACGCGGCCGGGGATGTAGCGACCGGAGAGTTCGACGGCCGAGCGGAGCGCGGCGTCGGTGATCTTCACCTTGTGGTGGCTCGCGTACTTCTCGCGCAGGCCCTTGAGGATCTCGAAGGTCTGCTCGGCGTTCGGCGGCTCGACGGGAATCGACTGGAAGCGCCGTTCAAGGGCGGCGTCCTTCTCGATGTACTTGCGGTACTCGTCGTAGGTCGTCGCGCCGATGCACTGGATCTCGCCACGGGCGAGCGACGGCTTGAGGACATTCGACGCGTCGATCGCGCCTTCGGCACCGCCGGCGCCGACGAGCGTGTGCAGCTCGTCGATGAAGAGGATGACATTCTTCGCGCGGCGCACCTCGTTCATGACCGCCTTGATGCGCTCCTCGAACTGGCCGCGGTACTTCGTGCCGGCGACCATCATGGCGAGGTCGAGGACGACGAGGCGCTTGTCGAAGAGGAGGTCAGGGACCTCCTGGCTGACGATGCGCTGGGCGAGCCCTTCGACGATCGCGGTCTTGCCGACGCCGGCCTCGCCGAGGAGGACGGGGTTGTTCTTGGTGCGGCGGCAGAGGACCTGGACCAGACGCTCGATCTCGTCGAAGCGGCCGATGACCGGATCGAGCTCGCCGGCCTTGGCGAGTTCGGTGAGGTCGCGTCCGAAGCTGTCGAGAGCGGGGGTCTTCGACTTGCCGCGACGGGCTGCGCCGCCGGTCGGATCGATCGAGGATTCCTTCGGTTCCTGCGGCTCGCTCGGGGTCTCGTCCTGCTCGTTCTGGACGCCCGCGCCGAGAAGGTTCAGGACCTCCTCGCGGACCTCCTCGAGCTTCAGGCCGAGGTTCATGAGCACCTGGGCGGCGACGCCGTCGTGCTCGCGCAGCAGGCCGAGCAGGAGGTGCTCGGTGCCCACATAGTTGTGGTTCAGGTTGCGGGCTTCCTCGATCGCATACTCGATGACCTTCTTGGCCCGCGGGGTCTGCGGAAGCTTGCCCATGGTGACCATCTCGGGGCCGCTCTTGACGAGCTTCTCCACTTCGAGACGGACCTTCCGCAGGTCGATGTCCAGGTTCTTCAGGACATTCGCCCCGACGCCCGACCCTTCCTTCACCAGGCCGAGCAGGATGTGCTCGGTCCCGATGTATTCGTGGTTGAAGCGCTGGGCCTCCTGGTTGGCCAGGGCCATCACCTTGCGGGCTCGGTCGGTCAGCCGTTCAAACATGGCGGTCTCCTTCAGGCTGGCGATCGGGGAAACGACCCCGTCGCCGGTCCTGGTGCCCTTCCGGAATGCCGGATTCCTCGCCGGACCCCGTTGCGTTGTTCCCGGATGGCCCGCTCTCGCTGGCGACTGGGAAGGGGTGAGGATCGTACTCACGCCCGGCAACGATGTTCGACGCGCCTCCGAACCCCCTCGACGATCGCGGCCGCGCCGCGCTCGCAAAGGGTGCGAGAGACTGCACGGTGATTCGCAAGATTCGCGCCACGCGTTTCGATCGAGTTCGCAACGGACCGGGATCCTTGCAAGGCTCGACGAGCGGGGCGCCAACCATGCGCTGGCCTCCGTGCGGTACCTCTGGCATCGGGACTTGTCGGCCGGATCGTCCCGTCGGGACACCCAAACAGGACGCAAAGAGCCTCGAAGGCGAGGATTTGGTGCCCTCCCTCGACCGCATTGGCCGTACCTTCCGACAATCCTGCCTCGTTGGAGCGACCGGTCCTGCGCTCCCGGCGGGACCTTTCATGGGGCATTCGCCTTCCACTGCCATGCGACGCCTGCACCTTTCGGCGCTTCCTGCCATCCTGACGGCCGCCGCACTTGCCGCTGCGAGCGCTCGTGAGGCTCGTGGCCAGTCACCGGAGTCCGTCGCGGTACCCGCCGCCCCGGCCCAGGCGACGGTCGGACCGGAGGTTTTGACCAAGCCGCAGCCCTTCCGGGTCGGGCTCGTCGCCGATCACGACGGTGGCGGCCGCGGTCGCGACGCCGAGAAGGGTGTCGTCGGCGAGCTCGTCGGCCAAGTCGTCGCCTGGGATGACGCCGGCTTCGACGCGACGGTCGATCGCGCCCCGAAGCGGGTGCGTTGGGATGAGGTGGCGGTGCGCGATCTTCAGCGACTCCGCAAGCGGCTCATCGAGCAGCTTCCGAGCGAGCGGCGGCAGCCGGCGACGGCGGAACTCGTCGCGTATCTCCTCAGCCGCGCCGATCAGGACGGGCTCGGGACGCGGATGCTTGAGGATCTGGAGCGGGATGCGAAGGTACCGACTGGGGCACCGACTGGGACACCGACTGGGGCACCAACTGGGGCACCAACGGGGACACCGACGGGGGCGGAGTCGATTCGGGCCCGTGCCGAGGCGATTCGCGCAGCCCGCGAGGCCGCCCTCGTCCGCGCTGCCGCGAGCCGGCTCCAGGTTGGCTCGCCCGAGGCGTCGGTCTTCCAGAGCGTCGCTTGGCCGCCCGCGACGCCCGAGTCGCAGGCTGCGGCGGTCGAGGCCTTGCGCGCTGCGACGCGTGAGCGGCTCGCGAAGGCCGGACGCGACGCGACGCCGGTCGAGTCGACCCACTGCCTGGCCTTTTCGCTCCTGTCGATCGAGGACGCCGCGAAGCGGGCCACCGAGTTCGATGCCTTCATCGCGGCCTCGCTCGTGCGTCTCGGCGAGCCGCGCGAGGCAAATCCCTGGCAGGGGCGACTCGTCGTCCTCGTGAGCGAGAACCGCGATCAGTTCACCCTGATCGAGGCGGCGGCCTTCGGAACCGAGGCCCGCAGCGACGAGATCGCAGTCACCCACTACGACGGGCCGCACGCGTTCGTCCATCTCCTCGACCAGACCGACGCCGCCGGGGCGCGTCCCTTTGTCCTGCGGGCGCTCGCGCTCGCGCTCCTCCATCGCCATCGGAGCGCCGTGCGCCTGCCTGCCTGGGCCCACGAGGGGCTCGCCGACTGGCTCGTCGCCCAACATCGACCGACCGCTTCGCTCGATCCAATCCTTCGCCGTGAAGGGCTCTCGGCGGTGCGGGCCCGTGGCGGGTTCGCCCGCACGATCGAGATCGCCTACGCGCCGGGTGCCTGGCCCTTCCGATCAGCGGCCGATCGGGGCGAGGCCTATGTCCTGACGAGCTTCCTCATGGAGCGATCAGCGGCCTCGTTTCTCCGCTTCGTCACGATCGTGAAGAGCGGCGAGCCGTGGCGGGCGGCGATCCGGCAGGCCTACGGACGCGAGATCGACGCGCTGCTCGCCGAGGCGTGGGCGTTCCATCGCGTCAATGACTGAGCGACGCGGCCTCGTCGGCGATGCGACCGTCGGTGATGCTCACGATGCGATCGGCCATCGAGGCGATCGAGCGGTCGTGCGTGACCATCAGGATGGTGAGCCCTTCGCGATGGAGCTCGCGAATGACCTCGAGGATCTCGCCGCCGGTGCGGGCGTCGAGGTTGCCCGTCGGCTCGTCCGCGAGAAGGAGCTTCGGACCGTTCACGAGCGCCCGGGCAATCGCGGTGCGCTGGCGCTCGCCGCCGGAGAGTTCGTTCGGCCGATGCGTCAGGCGATGGCCGAGTCCGAAGCGACGGAGAAGCTCCGCGGCCCGCTTCCGAATCGGCCCTGCGTTCAGCCAGGCGAAGGGCGTGCGGCCGGTCATCGCCGGAAGCATGGCGTTCTCGAGCACCGTCAGCTCGGGCAGCAAATGATAAAACTGAAAGACGAAGCCGACCGAACGGGCGCGATAGCGATTGAGTCCGGCTGCGCTGAGTCCGGTCACATCGATGCTCGACGAGGCGCTCTCCGCGAACCGGATCGACGCCGGTTGGCTCTCGCTCGACTCGGGCGCGTCCGGGCGATCGAGACCGCCGAGAAGATGAAGAAGCGTGCTCTTGCCCGAGCCGGAGAGTCCGACGACGGCGACCCACTCGCCGCGGTGGACGGCGATCGACGCGTCGCGGAGGACCGGCACGCGCACGCGACCCATGCGGTAGGTCTTGCTGAGGCGCTCGGCGACGAGAATCGGGGCAGCGCCCGAGGCCGTCTGGGGAACATGGTCGCTCAATGCGGTCATTCGTAGCGCAGGCTCCGCACGGGGTCGGTGTCGGCGGCGCGGGCGGCCGGCACGGCCGCACCGATGACGCTGAAGAGAATCGCAAAGCCCATCGTCATGAGGGCGTTCGTCAGGTCAAGCGTGTTCGGAATGCGGCTGAAGTAGTAGACGCTCGGGTCCCAGATTAGGAGCCCCTTGTGATTCAGCAGCAGAACGCCGACGCCCGCGAGCAGCACGGCGCCGACGATCCAGAGCAGCGTGAAGAGCGCAGAGTCGCGGAGGATCGAGACCACGGCACCGATGATCGCGCCGGCGGCGAGGGCGAACACCGTCAGCGCGAGCCAGAGCGGGGCCGGCTCGCCCATGAGCGTGTGGATCTCGTTGATGCGGCTGATGACGAGCCACGCAAGTCCGAGCCCGACCGTCGAGCCGACCACGCCGATCGTCAGGCCGTAGGCGAGGAAGATCGAGAGGATGCCGGTGCGCGACGCGCCGACCGAGCGCATCACGCCGATGTCCCTGGTCTTCTCGTGCACGATCGACCAGAAGATCGCGAGGACGAGTCCGGCGCAGACGATGTAGACGAGCGAAAAGAGCACCTGCATGAGGCCGCGCTCCTTCTCGACCGGCCCGATGAGATCGCGCATGCGCTGTTCCCAGGTCATGATGTCGATCGACATCGGGACGGGCACGGCGCTCGGATCCTCGGCCTTCAATTGCGCGAAGCGCTTGTAGACGCCCTTGATCGCCTCGCGCAACTGCACCGCGTTGTAGCCCGGGGCGGCCTTCACGAGAATCGTCGTCGCGCGGGCGGGGGAGACGCCGATGATCTTCGGCAGGCCGGACTCGTCGTACTCGGTCTCGGAGGTCTCGGTCGATTCGGCGAGCCGTAGGATCTCCTGACCCTTGGCGAGCGGAATCATCACGCGACGGGAGTCGATCTGGAAGACGCCGGTCTGAAACTCGTTCACGATCGCGAAGGCGACCTGGCGCTGATCGGCGAGCGTGCCGTTCTCGGTCACGGGAACAAGCGTCAGCGAGGTCTCGTAGCGAGGCATCCAGTGGCCGCGGTCCTGTTCGCTCGCGAAATGGCTGTGGGTGCGATAGCTGCCGTCGCGCTGGCGATGGTTGAAGGGCGAGAGTTCGATGCCCAGGATGATGCCGGGATGCTCCGAGTTTGACCGCATCATGGCCATCGCCTCGGCGGTGTAGTCATACGCCGGATCGCGTCGCGGGTCGTCCGGGGCCATGCGACTCCGCTCCTCCTCGGTCGTCTCGCGCCAGTAGAGGAGCTTGCGGAAGCCGAGGACGCGATCGAGCGACTCCGGCTCGATCGCCCAGACATCGACGCCCTCCGGCGATCCCTTGTCCTGCACGCCGTAGGGCATATTGATGATGCCGAGCGTCTCGATGAGCGGGCTCGCCGCCTCGGCCTCGTCCAAGGCTTCGATATCAGCGATGAGATCTCGATAATAGGGAATGCCGACGACCGGATATTGAATCACGACATCGCCGACGAGTCGCTTGCCGCTCGCCCGAAGCATGTCGAGGAAGCCGGTCATGACGCTCACGACGACGATCACGAGCGTCACGCAGAGCGCGACCGCCAGGACGGCGATCACGGGCATGATCCGTGAGGTGAGGAAGCGCAGGACGAGCAGGGACTGATACATCGGCTGGGCGGGCCTTCGGAACGCTCGGGTCGAAACGGTCGGCGATCGGATGCGGACGGGGCGAGGATGATAGCCTTTCGAGTCGATGACCATGCCGCGCACGGAGGGCATTTCGTTCGAACTCACCCGAGCGGGTGCTCGCGCACTCGACGCGACCGCCCAGCGCGACTACGCGATTCCCGGCATCGTCCTCATGGAGAACGCTGCGATCGGGATGGCCCGCGTGGCCGAAGCGTGGCTCGCGCTGCGATCGGAGCCGTCGAGGGTGTTGGTGGTGGCCGGCGGCGGCAACAACGGCGGCGACGGCTATGGGATCGCCCGGCATCTCGCGAACGCCGGTCATGCGATCGGGCTGCTCGCCCTGCGCGAGCCCCGCGTGGGTTCGGAGGCGGCGGTGCAGGCGGCGATCATCGCCCGGATGGCACTTCCGGTGACGCTGGCGCACGCGGCGTGGGCCGCCGACGCGTCGCGCTGGGACAGTGCCATGCGCGTCGGCGGCGAAGCGCCCGACCTCCTCGTCGACGCGATCGTCGGGACCGGGCTCGATCGACCGCTGGAGGGGCTCGAGGCCGCTGCCGTCGCCGCGATTGCGCGATGCCGACGACGCGGCGCCTCGGTCCTCAGCGTCGATCTCCCCTCCGGCATCGACAACGACAATGGCGAGCCGCTCGGACCGGCGGTCTGCGCCGACCTCACCTGCGTGACCGTCGCGCCGCGGCCGGCGATGCGCCTCGAGCCCGCTGCCAGTCACTTCGGCCGCGTGTCCATCATCGACATCGGGGCTCCCGCTGCGCTCGTGCAGCAGTTCGGGCGGGACTAGCACTCCAGCGCCCCTTATGTTCTGCTGCGGCCGAGCGGATGCCTTCGCTGGCAGCGTCGATGCTTGGTTTCGGCCCTCGACGTATCGCTGCGGATACGCCTTCGGGCCAAAACCGGCGCCGGCGCATCTCCTTGCCAGCAAAGGCCCCGCTCGCCCTCGCGACGAACAGAAGGGGCGCTGGAGTGCTAGCACTCCAGCGCGAAGGCCGGCCGATCGAGAGCTTCTCATACACTCCGGAGATGGAGGCGGCGACGCTCACAGCCTTGATTGCCCTACCGCTCGCGGGCGTGGCGATGGTCTATTGGATGATCGTCCTCGGCGTGGTGCTCGTCCTGCGTCCGAAGATTCCGCGCATCGCCGACGCCCTCGACGATTCGCCGCCGAGCCGCTGGCCGCGGGTCTCGATCATCGTGCCCGCCCACAACGAGGAGCGGGTCGTCGAAGCGTGCGTGCGCTCGCTTCTCGCAACCGACTATCCCGACTTCGAAGTGCTGATGGTCCTCGATCGCTGCACCGACCGAACGCGGGAACTCCTGCGTCCGTTCGAGGCTGCGGAACGCGCCGGGCGCGATCGCCTGCGGGTGATCGAGAACGACCACTGCCCCGAGGACTGGGCCGGAAAGTGCAATGCCGCTCGCGTCGGCGCAGAGGCGGCGACAGGGGAGTCCCTCCTCTTCACCGACGCCGATGTGGCCTTTGACCAGCGCCTGGTCCGGGCGAGCGTCACTTCCGCGGTCGGTGGCGGCCGCGGACTCCTCTCGCTGCTGCCGACGCTGACCACGGACCGCTGGTTCGAACGGGTCGTCCAGCCCGTCGCTGCGATGACGCTCCTGCGGATCTACCCGATCGACCGCGTGAACCGCGACGAGCGGCGGCGCCCCTTCGCGAACGGCCAGTTTCTTCTCTTCGAGCGGCGGGTCTACGAGCGCATCGGCGGACACGCCGCGGTGAAGGACGACCTCCTCGAGGACATCGCCTTCGCCCGAGCGGTCGAGGCGGCCGGGGAGCGCGGGGCGATCGCGGTGGCCGACGGGATGCTCGTCGTCAACATGTATGGTTCGCTCGCGGCGATGCTCACCGGTTGGAAGCGCATCTTCATCGAGGCCTGCAAGCGGAAGCCGGCACGCCTGCGGCAGCATGCGGCGCGGCTCTGGACCGTCGGACAGCTTGCTCCGATCGTGCAACTCGTCGCACTGGTCGCTGGCGTCCTGTGCGGCGGCGCGATTGGGTGGGGCGCCGTCGCGGTCGTCGTGGTCGGTCTGCTCGTTCAGGCGATCGCCCTCGGGCTCGTCTATCGCATGAGTCGCACGCCGCTTTCGGGGGCGTTGCTCTATCCGCTCGGCGCGTTCCTCGTCGCGAAGGCGCTCTGGGATGGGGCGAGCGACCTTGAGTCGGGAAAGCCGATCCGCTGGGGCGGCCGCGCGTATGTGCTCGAGCCGCGACGGTAGTGTCATGTTGCAGACATGCGCGATGGAGACCGCCGCAATCGAAGCGCGTTTCTGAAACGCCACGCTCGTGTATCGTGCCCCGATGCGCATTCTGCTGACGAACGACGACGGCATCACCGCTCCGGGCATTCAGGCCCTTCACGCTGCGCTCGATGGGCTTGGCGAGGTCATCACCGTCGCGCCGGCGACGGTCCAGAGCGCGATGAGCCACAAGATCACCTTTCATCATCCGCTCATGACGCGGGAGATCCAGGTGAATCCCTCGATGCGCGGCATCGAGGTCGAGGGTAGCCCGGCGGACTGCGTGAAGATCGCGCTTCGGGCCATCTGGCCCGAGCGCTACGGCCCCGGGGCCCGCCCCGATGTCGTCATCAGCGGCATGAACTCGGGGGCGAATGTCGGGATCAATGTGATCTATTCGGGCACGGTCGCAGCGGCGGTCGAGAGCGCGTTTCTCGGCGTGCCCGCGATCGCGGTGAGCCTCCACCTCGGACGGCCGCAGGCCCCGCACTACGGTCGCGCGGCGGAGCTTGCCCGCATCGCGATCGACCGGGTGCTCGAGCACGCGATCGATCCGCACTCGGTCATCAACATCAATGTGCCGCGCACCGAGCGGGCCGACGCGCCGATGCCGCCGATCCGCGTCGCGCCGATGAACACCGCCGCTGGCATCGACGGCTACGAGCGCCGCACCGGCCCGGGCGGGCAGGTCTACTACTGGCCGACCGGCAACGGCATGGAGTTCGTCCGAACCGACACCGGAAGTGATGTCGAACTCCTGACCGAGCGCTCGGTCACGATCACGCCGCTTCGCTACGACCTGACCGACCACGCCCGCATGACGACCTGGCGCGAGCGACTCGAGCGCCGGTGAGTTCAGCTTGCTGCACTGTTCCGCCAGAGAACCACAGAGGCCCAACCCGAAATGGGCGGGCACAGAGGCAGCACAGAGAAGCCAACGGAAAGAGGGAACTCGTCGCACACACTCGTCGGCGCAGCGTGGACTTGACTTGGGTCGGGACTTCTCACCGGGCCCAGCGCCTGCGCTCCTCAGGTCCCTCCGGCACCCGCACGTCTGCATCAACGCGCACGCACCTGTCTCCGTTTTTGCCTTCTCTGTGCTGCCTCTGTGCCCGCCCATTTCGGGTTGGGCCTCTGTGGTTCTCTGGATGATTTGTGCAGCATCCTGAGTTGCCAGCAGCGACCCTCTTCGCGCGACACGCCGTTCACGGCGGCGCCGTCCGCTTCGCTCATGCTGAGAGCAGCAGCTTGATGCGCACGGTGATGCGCTCGCGCGGCTTCAGTTCCTCAAGCGGCTTGCCCGAGGCCCGCCAGCCGGCGACGGCGTCGAGCACCGGGCCGTCGATGTCCTCGAAGCCCGATCGCGTGACGAGCCGGAAGCTCGCCGGCTTGCCCTCGCGGTCGAACTGGACCTCGACAACGGGGTTCCGCGGATTCGCGGTGACGAGGGTGAGGATCGTGAAGCGCGGCTTGCGGGTCTTGATGGTCAAGCCCTTCGCTGCGATCGGTCGGCCATTGCGCCAAACGCTCGGCGGGACCGAGACGACGCTTGTCGCATCGCTCTCGCTGTCGGTCACTTCGCCATCGCCCTGCGGATTGCGACTCGGTGGACCGAGTGAGGAGGAGGGCGGCGTCGGCGGAACCGCGGGAGTCGGCGGTGGCGCTTCGGGGACAGGCTGCGGCGCTTCGGGCGAAGTCGCTGGCGGCTGTTCGGGCGTTGGTGGAGCGGGCTCGACCGGCTGAAGGGGCTGGGTTGCGGCTGGCGTGACGGCGGGGTTCGCCGCAGGCTGCGCGCCCTCGACGCCTTCGGGAAGGCCAGGCGCCGGTGCGGCCGCTGGCGGTTGCGGGGGGAGCGCTTCGAAGGGGATCGGCGCGTCCGGCGTGCGCACCCCTTCCGGCGCGGTGCTCGGATCAACGGGCGGTGGCCCCTCGCCAGGCCCGGCGGTGCCTGCCGAGGCGGGTGTTCTCGGTGCAACCGCTGGTTGCGTCGTTGGCGCGGCGGGCGTCGCGGTCTCGGCGACCGGACTTTCGGCGGGCTTCACTGCCTCGCTTGGAGAGACCTTCGTCGCTTCGCCCTTGGTCTCTTCGCCCTTCCTCTCTTCGCCATTTGGGGCGTCGCCCTTTGCGGCCTCGCCCGATGCAGGATCGGCTTCCGGTTCCTTCCGAAGAGGCTCTCCGAGCGGTGGCGGTGGTGACGATGCTTCCGCCGACGACTGCTCGACCGGAGGTGCCGGGCTTGGATCGGGCGGGACGATGGCGCTCGTCGGAAGGGTCGGCAGCGGCGCGGAAGGGGGCGTCGGAAGCGGCTCCGCCGGCGCGAGGCTGGGCGGCAGAGCGGGCTGCGCTGGCGGCGGTAGTGGCGGCGGCAGTGGCGGCGTCGCAACGGCAGGGCGCGGCGTCGGCGGCGTGGGCGCCGGTTGGCCGCCGTCACCGCTCGCCTCAAGCTGGCGGGCGGCCTGCTCGGTTTCGGAGCGGGGGGCGAACTGCTCGACGAAATCGTTGTAGCCGATCCAGTTCGGACTCGACTCGACGCCATCGTCGATGCCGAGCGAAAGCTCTTGCACGGGGGGCGGCGGAGGCGGAGGGGGTTCCCGCGCGGGTTCTGGTTCCGGTGGTGGCTCCGGCTGTGGGGCCGGCTCGACAGGCGGCTCGGGCGCCGGTCGCGGGATCGGCTCGGGTAGCGGCTCGGGCGCGGGAAGATCGATGACCAGCACGCGGTCAGGCAACTCGCGGTTCGCAGCCAAGCCCGCTCCGCCCACTGGCACCGAGGTCGACCAGGCGATGATGATCGTGTGGAGCGCAAGCGACACCGAGACCGCTGTCACCAGCGGCTGCAACGATGGGGGAGGGCGCTCGGGGAAGGCATCCACGGTCAGACCGATGGTAGCGGCCCCGACGGGGCTTCGGCAAAGCGGGTTCGGGGCCGTTGCGGGCCGGTCGTTGTTGTCGGCGGCGGCGTCAGCGCTGGAGCTGGAGCGATGCCAACGCCGTCGCGGTATCCGGGGTGAACTTCATGATCTTGTCGAGGCCTGCGGTCATGATCAGCCCCCAGACCGAGTCGGTCACGCCGGCGATGCGAAGCTGGCGACCGGCCGCCTGCATCTGCTTCCGCAGCTTCAGCAGTTGGGCGATGTTCGAACTGTTCAGATAGCTGACCCCGGAGAGGTCGAAGACCGCCGAGGGCTCGAGCCCCTTCTCATCCTCGAGGAGCCGCGTGAAGGCGGCGATGTCCTCCGAGAACTGAGGCTCGTCACCGAACTCGACGATGACGATGTCATCTGACCAGCGGTTCAGGGGCATGGGTGTAGCGTACCAAAGGTCCCGCGCCCCAACCGTCGAGGTGACCCCTGGCGGCGAGTCCCTCGTCGCGATCCGGACCGCTCGCCTCTCGGCGCAGCCCGACCACTCAGCCGCCAGCGGCCTCGCCCGGCCCAAGTGGCGGCGCATGTGGTGGCGAAGGCGGCGAAGGCGGCTGCTGGACGGACTCCGCCGCATCGACGGCGACTTCGCCCTCCGCGACGATCGCCGTGGCGATGAGCTGATCCTCGTCCCGCAGGCGCACCACGCGCACCCCCTGGGTGTTGCGGCCGATCCGCGAAATCTCGGCAGCTGCGATGCGCACCATCATGCCGCCGGAGGAGATGAACATCAGGCTGTCGCGCTCGGTCACGACGCGCACATCGACGACCGGACCGTTGCGCTCGGTCGTCTGGATGTCGATGCGACCGAGCCCGCCGCGACCCTGCGGCCGCGTCGAGCCATCCTCGCTCTGCACGAGGTACTCGTCGAGCGCGGTGCGCTTGCCGTATCCGTTGCGGGTGACGGTGAGGAGGTCGGAGCCGGCGATGCAACGCACGCAGCCGACGACCGAGTCGCCATCGGCGAGCTCCATGCCCTTCACGCCCGCAGCGGCGCGGCCCATGACCCGGACATCGCTCTCCTCGAAGCGAATCGCCTTGCCGCCCGCGGTCGCGAGCAGCACATGATCGTCGCCGGTGGTCTGGAGGACGCCGACCAACCGGTCGCCGTCGTTCAGGCCGACGGCGATGATGCCGGAGCGGTTCACATTGCGATAGTCCTTCAGGCTCGTCCGCTTGACCTTGCCCTCGGCGGTCGCGAAGAGGAGGAAATCCTCGCTCTTCTCGAAGTCGGTGATGGGCAGGAAGGCCCGGATCTTCTCGCCCTCCTTCAGGTCGAGGAGATTCACGATCGCCCGGCCGCGGCTCGTCCGCGAGAGCTCCGGAATCTGCCAGACCTTCATGCGGAAGACGCGGCCGGTGTTCGTGAAGCAGAGGAGGTCGTCGTGGGTCGAGCTGACGAAGAGCTGCTCGACGAAGTCGTCGTCGCTCGTCTCCGAGCCCTTGATGCCGGTGCCGCCGCGGGCCTGCGATCGATAGGTGTCGACGGGCAATCGCTTCACATAGCCGCTGTGCGAGATCGTGACGACGACCTGATGCTCCTGGATGAGCTCCTCGAGGGCGAAGTCCTCGACCTCGCTCTCCTCGATCGTCGTGCGCCGCTCGTCGCCGAGCCGTTCGCTGATCTCGATGCAGTCTTCCTTGACGATGTCGAGCACCAGCCGATCGTCGCCGAGAATGCGCTCGTAGCCCTCGATCTCGTCGATCAGGCCGTTGAGTTCCGCGGAGAGCTTCTCGATCTCGAGGCCGACGAGCTGGATGAGCCGCAACGCGCCGATCGCCTCGGCCTGCACGCGGGTGAGGATGACGCCGTCGCCCTTGGCCCGTTCGAGCAGCCGCTGCGGCACGATCGCCGCCCGCGGATGATCGGGGGCGATGCGGAAGGCCCGCGACTGGAGCCGCTCGATCGCCTCCTCGCGGGTGCGCGAGCTGCGGATGATGCGGATGACCTCATCGATGTCGCAGACCGCGTAGATGAGTCCCTCGAGCCGGTGGGCCTGCTGCTTCGCGTGGCGCAGGAGGCACTGCGTGCGCCGGCGGATCACATCCTTGCGGTGGTCGATGTAGCACTGGACGAGCTGCCGGAAGGTCAGGGTCTTCGGCTGCCCGTTGACGAGGGCGATGTTGATGATCGAGAAGCTCGACTGGAGCGGCGTGAACTCGTAGAGCTGCTTCTCCACCACGGCCGGATCGGCGCCCTTCTTGAGCACGACGCGGATCCGGGTGCGGGCGTCGCGGCCGGAGTGGTTGCGGACATCGGAGATGTCCTCGATGCGCCCGCCCTTGCTCGCCTCGACGATCTTCTCGATGAGCGAACTCTGCACGACCTGGTAGGGGATCTCGTCGATGACGATGACATCGCGGCCGCTGCCGGTCGTCTCCTTCTCGTGATGCACCTTGCCGCGCACGACGACGCGGCCGCGTCCCGTTGCGTAGGCCTCGATCACGCCGCGTCGGCCGCAGATCGTGCCGCCGGTCGGAAAGTCCGGTCCGGGGACGAGTTCGAGGAGCCGCTCGATCGGAAGGTTCGGGTCGTCGATCACCGCGACGATCGCCTTGCAGACCTCGCGGAGGTTGTGCGGCGGCATCGAACTCGCCATGCCGACGGCGATGCCCGCCGAGCCGTTCACGAGGAGGTTCGGCAGCTTGCCCGGGAGCACCGTCGGCTCCATGAGGCGGTCGTCGTAGTTGGGCTTGAAATCGACCGTTTCCTTGTCGATGTCCTCGAGCATCGCCATCGTCGCGTGGGTCATCCGCGCTTCGGTGTATCGCATCGCCGCGGGCGGATCGCCCTCGATCGAACCGAAGTTACCCTGCTTGTCGACGAGGAGATAGCGCGTCTTCCAGTCCTGCCCCATGTTCACGAGCGTCGGATAGATGACCGATTCGCCGTGCGGGTGATAGTTGCCGCTCGTGTCGCCGCAGACCTTCGCGCACTTGATGTGCTTCTTCCCGGGGCTGAGCTTCAGGTCGTGCAGGGCGACGAGGATGCGCCGCTGGCTCGGCTTCAGGCCGTCGCGCACATCGGGCAGGGCACGATCCATGATCGTGCTCATCGCATAGGTCAGGTAGGACTCGTGCAGCTCGCGATCGATGTCGATCGACGAGACGCGATCGAACGCGGGCACTTCGCTGGAATTCGTCGTCTCGTGGTCAGGCATGGGAGATGCGGAGTATATCCGACGACGGGGGCGGATCGGTCCGCGGGCGCGTCGCCCGATTGAGCGTCGCGGAGGTCGGATTCACCACAGAGGACACAGAGGGGGGCACAGAGAGGCAATCGAAGGTGTCCACGGCGGCGATGTCGCTCAGGGGAACGGCATGGCCTATGCTCGCCGCGCTTGCGGTGCCAGCGTCTGGCCCCTTTGCCCTCTCCTCTGTGCACCCCTCTGTGCCCAGGATTCTGCAGAAATCACCCAGAGAACCACAGAGGCACGGAGGGCACAGAGGATGCACAGAGAAGTCGAAAGAGGAGACAGGTTGCGCGGGCGTTGATGGAGACGTGCCGCTGCCAGAGGGACTTGGCTTCTCTGTGCTACCTCTGTGCCCTCTGAGCCTCTGTGGTTCTCTGGCAGAATAGTGCAGAATGCCGTGGCTCTCTGGGTGATTGGTGCGGAATGCCGTGGTTCTGTCGTCGCTCACCGCGTCACGAGCGCCACGAACTCGATGTTCCCCGGCACGCCCTGCTTTCGGCTTGACTTGCCGCCGACGAGCGGTGATTGGATCGTGCCGAGGACGCGGACGCCGAGGGCGGGCATCGCCGCCAGCACGCGGTCGAGGACCATCGGGGCCCTCTCCTGCGGGAGGAAGCCGCGGTCGAGCCAGGCCTTCTCGTCGCCTTCGACCTCGTAGTGCGGCTTGATGAGGGTGACGATCCGGCCTTCTGGGGCGAGCCAGCGCAGGGCCGCCGGAATCGCCAGTCGTTGCGGCGTCCAGGCGAGATCGATGCTGATGAGATCCACCGGTTCCGCCGGCGGCTCTGCGTGCAGGGCGTTCGTCCGCTCGCGCACCTCGACCCGCGGATCCTGACGGAGTTTCCAGGCAAGCGCGCCGTAGCCCGTGTCGACGGCGATGACGCTTCGGGCGCCGCGCTGAAGCATGCAATCGACGAAGCCACCGACATTGCAGCCGAAGTCGGCGCAGCGAAGCCCGGTGCAGTCGATCGCGAAGGCGGCAAGCGCAGCCTCGAGCTTCTCGCCGGCTCGGGAAACGAAGGTCTTTCCGTCGCTCACGGGACGGCCGCGTCCACGCCGACGATGGCGACGCCCAGGCGGTCGGCCGTCGCGAGGACCGCAGGGCGATCGATGAGGATCACGCGCCCGACGCCGATCGCGATGCAGCCGCCGCCGCAGCGGGCCACGCGCTCGACGGTCTGGACGCCGACGGTCGGGACATCGGCGCGCATGTCGTGGCTCGGTCGGGCGCTCTTGAGAAGCGTCCAGCCCTTCGCCCGGCAGAGTTCACCCGCCCGTTCGATCATGCGATCGGTGCCTTCGACCGCTTCGACCGCAATCGTGTCGCGCTCGCGCACGGCCATCGACTGTCCGATGTCGAGTTCGAGCAGTTGGCTGAGAAGCGGCCAGCCGAAGGCGATGTCGCCCTCTTGCAGCGCCGTCGGCTGCACGCGGCCCATCGGGCCTGGCGTCGCGAGGTGATCGCGGATGTAGGTGGTCGAATCGATGAGACGGACTCCGTTCGCGGCGAGCTCCTCGGCGACGGCCGTGAGGAGCGTTCCCGAGCGCTTGTCGTGACGCAGCCGACGATACCAGAGCATCGCCGCTCGCCAGTCGGGAAGCTGCCGCAGGAGCCGCAAGGGATCATGCATGCGGGCCTTGCTGACCCGACCGACCATGACCGCATCGGTCACGCCCATGCGGCGGGCGAGGCGAATCCACTTGCCGAGCTGGATGACGCCCGCCTGACGGAACTCATCGCACTCCGCGACCAACGCCGGCTCGAATTGGTCGCGCAGTCCGATGCAGGCGACGCGCCGCCCCGCCGCGCGCATGCCCCGGGCGACGAGAATCGGAAGCTGGCCTTGGCCGGCGATGAGGCCCACGGTCCGATCGCCAGCCAAGTCAGCCACGGGCGCATGCGGCCCGGGCGAATCGGGGATCGGTGAAGCGGGCGAAGGCGAGTCGGACACGCACCCAGTGTCGACGCCGAGCGCGTGGGGCGTCAACCGCGCAGCGGGGGGCGATCTCGAAGGAGCGTGGCCTCAGTCGGCGGCTGCCGGCGTCGGCGCGTCAGGCTCGGGCGATCCGGCCTCCGCACGAACGAGCACGATGCCATCCATCGGCCCAAGGGTGACGACGGACGCAGCCGACCCGTCGTTGAATCGGCCCTTGGAACGGACCAGGATCGCATCAGCGCAACTCAATCCCTGCTGGGCGGTCAGACGCACCCGCGCGCCCGGGGTGAGCGTGACCGTGGCGATCTCGTTCCAGCGATCGCCGTTCGTGCGCTGATCGAGCTCGGCCGTGGCGACCACCACGCCGCTCGCGTCGATCACCTCATAGCGGGCGCCGCTTGACCATCCGGCCGCCGCCGGCGACGCGGGCCACCACGCCGAGAGCGTGTAGGTGTCCGGCCTGTCGAGCGTGAGCGTCCAGGTCGCCGTTCCGCTGGTTGCGAAGCGCGAGCTCATTCCCCAGTCATGGAAGTAGGGGCCCGTCGACTTCCACTCGCCGCTATCGACCTCGTCGGTCGACCAGGCTCCCGTCGTCGCGAACTGCGGATCGCTGTCGTCGGCGATGTGGTCGATGCGCGGAGAACTCGAGCCTGCGATCCGTCGCCACCCCTCACCGACCGTGATGGTCTGCTCGTCGTTCGTTGCGTTGAGAAGGACGAGGCCGCCGTCAAACTCCCTGCGCAGGACGGACGGCGGCGCCGGAACGACGGCGATGTCGTCAAGCCAGACGGTCGCAGGTCCCGGATCGCCGTTGGGGCCGGCGCCGAGATGAAACTGGACACGGGCGTCAAGCACGCTCTCCGTCGCCGTGAACGGAACGGCGAAGGAACGCCAGCGCTCGTCGACGAGCACGCTTTCGCCGAGTCCGTAGCTACGCCAGTCGGGTGCGCCCTTCTGCGACGCGACGCCGATGGGACGCGGAGCGCTCGCTCGTGCGCGAAAGCGAACTTCGTAGTTGACTCCGGCAACAAGCGGCCGATCCCACTGGGCGACATCGATCCGCCACGCATCGGCGGAGCCTGTCGCAATGTCGATCCGGGCGGCACCCTCCTCGGCCGTCATCGACGCGCTCACCCCGACCGACTCGTCTGCCCAGAGCGTCCACCCTTCGAGACCGGCGCTGAAGTCGCCGTTGGCGATGATTGACTCCGTTCCCGGGGCCGGCAGGGCGAAGGTCGCGGGTTCGCGCGGGAAGCCGAGATCGACATCGAGCTCCTCGTACCACCACTCGTTGCCGTGATGCGTGTCGCCGATCTCGTGGGCGAACCAACCGTCGCCCATGAGCGTGAAGGCGAGTCCGAAACGCATGAAACGATGGTGCGTGCGAGCGAACTCGAGCGTCGATGGCGGCATCACCGATGTCGGATCAAAGCCATATCCATAGCCGATCTGCAGGGGTACGGCCGACTCGACCATCGTGATGTGCGGCTCGCGGGCGAGCGACTCCCAGTTTCGATAGCGCTGCCACATCGTGGCAAAGGCCGTGCGACCCTCGATTACATACGGCGGATCGAAGCCGATGCTCGTGCCGTTGAAGATCGCCGCCATGACCGGGTCGCCGATGTCCTGGGCATGGCCGGTGAGGAGCGCGTGAGGCAGCAGCTCGCGGATGCGGGTGAGCTGACCGATGAGTCCGGCTCGCCACGCCGCGTCGAGGACCTCCGGGTCGTCGGCGATCCCGTCCTCGTCGGCGTCGGGAAAGAAGGGCGTGCCGTGGATGTCCTCGGTGAACCAGGATGCCTTCGAGAACACATTGTCGATGAAGAGTCCGTCGAGCATCCATCCGCTCGCCTCGATGACGGAGAGCGCATGCTGGGCCTGAAACTCGACGACTTCGGGTTTGGTGAGGTTGAGTCGATAGGCGCCCGGCCACACTTCGATGCGTTCGCCGTTGATGCCCTTCAGAAAAAAAGAATCGGGCACCTCGGCGGAGGGCTCGACGGCGTTCATCGAGGCGAGGACGAGGACATGCGGATTGCGCCGACGGAGCTCGACGATCTCCGAGCCGGACCAGTGCGCGCCGAGCCAGAGATCGACGAGGTGCTTCGTCGGGCTCTCTGCGTCGGCGAAGCGCCACGAACCCCAGAGATTGCCGACCCGCGGATAGCGCGGGTTGGCGTCAGCGATGGCCCGCGCCGGAACACGGACCGACTCGTTTGGCGCGTGGCTTGATCGAAGGTGGATCTCGTTGACGAGGAGCGGGCTCGGATCGAGCCCGCCAATCGTGACGGTGTGGCTGAGCGCGACCGGCGTGCCTGCGGGCGTCATCCGCTCCCATGGAAGCGATGCGCCGAGCGACCAACGGAGCTCGCCCGGGACGGGAAGGGTGACGAGAAGTTCGATGGTCGTCGAGCCGGCGGGCAAAAGCGAGCCGCGCGGGCTGACGACAAGGGCGTCGCCGCCGGCGGCAAGCGAAGCGCTCGAGCCGATCGCCGCGCAGGCAAGGAACATCACGGTGGATGCGAGCATGTGGGCTCCTCGTCGGAAGGCGTTCATCGCTTCACGCTCCCGCCCATCGGAATGCACGCTTCGAGCGAGGGCTGACTCGTCGGTCTGCTGAGCAGCCGATCGAGGGCGCGGGTCGCGTCGGCTTCGAAGGCGATGAGTTCCTTCACCGCGGGGCGGATGAACTTGTGCTCGATCCCGTGATCGATCATCGCCATCATCGGGTCGTAGTAGCCGTGGTCGTTCACCACGCCGATCGGCTTCGCGTGGTTCTGGAGATAGCGGCCGACGAGGATTTCGAAAAACTCCTCGTAGGTGCCGAGTCCGCCGGGCAAAATAAGGAAACCGTCGCCGCGCTCCTCGAGGAGCCGCTTTCGTTCGCGCATCGAGTCCACGACGATCATCTCGTCGCAGCCGTTCCAGCCCTGCTCCAGATCGAGAAGCTGCTTCGTGATGATGCCGACGACCCGGCCGCCCGCCGCCTTCGCCGCACGGGCCGTCTCGCCCATCAGGCCGATCGACCCGCCGCCGTAGACGAGCGTCAGTCCCCGGCGGGCGAGCTCGGTACCGACCGTGTGGGCAGCGTTGGCGAAATGAGGCTCAAGAGCGGTCGAGGAGGCGCAGTAGACGGTGATGGAACGCATCGCCTCCAGCGTATCGCCGCACGCTCCCGAGGCGGTGCGAGCCGACGGCCTGCTGGGGCCGCCGCGGGCTGATAGGCTTCGCCCGATCCGCATGACGCCGTTCGTTCTTGCCTGCATCGCCCTCGGCTTCGCCATCGCCTGTCCCGTGACGGCCCTGCTCGTCCGGCTCGGCCATCGCGTCGGAGCCCTCGACAGCGCCGGCTCCGCCGGTCATGCAAAGGTGCTCCGGCGGATCCCGAACATCGGCGGCATCGCGATCACCTGGGGCTTCGCGCTCCCGCTCCTCTTCGCACTCGTCACGCTCTCCCTTCGGCCGGATGAACTCTTCCGACTCGTGCCGCCCGCGGCGGCGTTCAGCGAACGGCTCGCCAGCCAACTCCCGACCGCGTGGGCGATTCTCGGCGGTGCGATCGTGCTGCATGTCCTCGGGCTCATCGACGATCGCAAGGCCCTCGGCCCGATCCTGAAGCTCGGCATCCAGGTCGGCGTCGCTGCCCTGGTCAGCGTGTTCTTTGATGTGCGGCTTCTCGCTCTCCTCGAGTCATGGTGGGGTGTCCCGGGAGCGGTTGCGAGCGTCGTGGTGACGGTCCTCTGGATCGTCCTCATCACGAACGCGATGAACTTCCTCGACAACATGGATGGTCTCTCCGGCGGTCTCGGCGCGATCGCAGCGCTCCTCCTGATGACCGCGACGATCGTGAACCAGCAGTGGTTCATCGCCGCGCAGATGGCCCTCCTCGCCGGCGCTCTCGGCGGATTTCTCGTCTACAACCGGCCGCCAGCGCGGATCTTCATGGGTGACGGCGGTTCGCTCGTGATCGGCTTCCTGCTGGCGACGCTCACCGCGCGAACCACCTTCGTCGACACGGCCGACCCGACCTTCGCCCTTGGCAGCGCGTGGTATGGCGTCTTCATGCCGATCGTCGTGCTGGCGATTCCGATCTACGACATCGTCACGGTGAGCGCGATCCGAATTGCCCAAGGCAAGTCACCTTTCGTCGGCGATCATCAGCATTTCTCGCATCGGCTCGTGCGGCTCGGTCTGTCGAAGCCTCGGGCGGTCGCGGTGCTCTGGATGCTCGGCGCCGTCACCGGCATCGGTGGCGTCGTCCTCGGCACGCTGAAGCCCTGGCAGGCCGCGCTCGTCGGCGGTCAGACGCTGCTGGTCCTGATCGTGATCGCCACGCTCGAGCGGGCCGTGCACGCCAAGCGCGACGACGCGGAGCGTCCCGGTGGCTGATCGGTCGCGAGCGATGCTTCTGGCTGGCCTGCTCGCCGCGATCGCCGCTGCCCGCATGAGCGTCACGATCGTGACGCAGACGCGTTTCGATACCGATCCGGTGCTCAATCCGACGCCCTTCGCTGGGCTCGGCCCGACCGGAAGTCTGTTGCTCGATGTCGCGCTCCTGCTGGTCGCGTCGCTCGTCTTCGCTGGCGAAGCCCGCGCCGGGCGTCGCGTCTCCGGCGTTCTGCTGTTGCTCGCCTTGCTGCCTGCGGTTCCGATCGCCTGGCACGGCTCGACCGACGCACTCGACCTCTTCCGCGGCGCGACCTGGCTCGCCGCTGCAATCGGAGCGGTCGCAGCCGCGCACCTCGCCCGCGATGCCGCCTGTCGGGGGATCCTCCTCGCCGGTCTGCTCGGCGGACTCGTTCCGCTCGTCGTCCGCGGCGCTGAGCAGATCTTCATCGAACATGGGGAGACGCTCCGGGCGTTTCAGGCCAACAAGGCGGCGTTCTTCGCCGAACGCGGCTGGGATCCGCAGGGGGCCGCTGCACGCAACTACGAGCGCCGCCTCGCCCAGCCCGAGGCGACCGGTTGGTTTGCGCTCTCGAACATCTTCAGCGGAGCGATGGCCTTTGGCCTCGTCGCCTGCACGCTTTCGGTTCTGCGGTCGATGCGCACGCGGCGCATGGATGAGGGCCGTCACGGCGAGCGCGCATCCTTGCAGTTCCCGCTGGTGCCCGTGCTTGGTGCGCTTGGCTGCGGCGCACTCCTGATCGCGAACGGTTCGAAGGGAGCGCTCGCCGCGGCCGCGCTCGCGCTTGGCGTCGGTGGGATTCTCGCGTGGCGCGGCAGGATTCCGCGCGCCCCGCTCATCGCCGGCTCGCTCCTCGTCGTTGCGCTGGCCGCTCCGCTCCTTCGCGGCATGATGCCGGAGGAAGCCCTGGGCGGCGAGCGCAGCCTCCTTTTTCGCTCCCAGTATCTCGAAGGCGCGGGGCGGGCTTTCGTGGACACGCTGCCGTGGGGCACGGGGCCGGACGGATTGCAGGATGCCTATCTGCGGCTGAAGCCCGAGCGAAGTCCCGAGGATGTGCAGAGCGCCCACGCGATGCTCACCGATTGGCTCGCCATGCTCGGGCCGTGGACGATCGGGTGGATCGCCCTCGTCGGCGCTGCGCTCCTGCGCGGCAGTCGCGTCGTCGAGCGTGATGACGGGGCAAACGATTTGCCCGACGACGAGAGCGTCACGCGGCGCGGCCCGGTGCTCGGCGCTGCGCTCGCTGTCGCGCTCCTGCCGCTTGTCGTCGGTGCGATGGCGGAAGCTCCGATTCTCTCGGCGTGGTGGTGGATCACCCGCGGGCTCTCCGCGGCGGGCGCGATCGTCGTCGTGCTTGCGATGGACGCACTCGGACGCGCAGACGACCGATGGGCGGTGATCGCAGCGTGGGGTGCTGGACTCGCCCTGCTCCTCCAGGCGCAGGTTGAGATGCTCGCGTTTCAGCCCGGTTTCGTCGTGACGCTCGCCCTCGCGCTCGGGCTCCTCGGGGCGATGGCCGGCGGCGCCCGAGCGGCCGCTCCGCCGCGACGATTCTCGATCGCCTCGCTGGTCGTCGCCTCGCTCGCTGCGGTGCTTCTCGCCTTCGGCGTCGTTCCGCAGCGGGCGCAGGACGCGCTGGTCGATGAGGCGGTCACGGCACTCGAGCCGGTCGCCGCGGTGCGGGCCGCGTGGCCCGAGGCCCGCGAAGCGCTGCGGCGCGGGCAGCCGATCCCGGCCTTTCGCACGCTTTTCGCCGAACGGGGAGGCGACGCGCTCACCGCTCCGCTCGATCAGGCGCTCGCCCGCGGCGATGTCGCCGAGCGGCTGCGCGAGGTGCAGTCGATCATCGTTGCGTTTGAGCGGGCCCAGCGTCTCAGCGCCGCCGAACGGCTGCTGGCCGCGCGGGAGGCGCTGCCGACGAACTGGCTGCCCGAGCGGGCGGCGATCGATCAGCTCGTGCTTGCTGCACGCGGGCCAAGCGGGATCGATGTCGAGGCTGCGAGCTTTCTCCAAGCGCTCGAACTTCTCGAACGGGCAAGCGTTCATTGGGGGATGCCGCGGTTTCTCTCGCTTCGCGCGGAGCTTCTCGCGGAACGCGTGCGCGGCACCGCTCCGCAGGACGCGCGGCTTGCCGAGCGACTCGACGCAGCGCGACGCGCCTCGGCGATCGCACTCGAGGCCGAGCCCTTCAACACGCGACGCTGGACGCTCGAAGGCGATCTCGCGGCGGTGGCCGGTGCGTTCGATGCGGCCCAGTCAGCCTGGGAACGGGCGCTTGCGGTGGATGCTGCGCGAGCCCTCGATCCGCTCGTGCAGCTCTCGGACCGCGATCGGCGGGTGCTTGCGGAACGCATCGCCCGCGTGAGCGAAACAGCCTCGTCAGGCGAACCGCTTCCGCCGCTCTGGCCGCTCGTCACGCCGGCGGGAGCGACACCTCGATGAGGCCGGTCGAACGGCGATACTCGATGCCGCGCGAAGTCGGAAAGCGAGCGACGCCGTCAGCGCGCAGCGCCGGAGCGAAGTCGCGCTCGTAGCGAGCGAATGCCTCGCGCGAGGCGAATCGATAGTGCACGCGGCACAGCGTCGTCGCCTCGCCGGGCGTGTCGATCCGAACGACCGTCGCATCGAGCGCGCCGCCCTGCATGACCTCGGCAAGATGCCCGTCGCGCAGCCACGCGATCCACTCGGCCGCGACGGCCGGATCGGTGAAGCTCGCCTCGACGGTGTAGAGCAGCGTGCTCACGAGGTCGGCTGCGTGTTCGAGGCGGGAACGATCGGCGCGTCGCCCATGCCGGCGGTGATCCGCCCGCCGCTGGCGTCGCGAAGGGCATCGATCACCTGCTGCTGCTGATAGGTGTCGGACTTGAAGACTTCCGTGCCATCCGGCTTGATGACGACGAGGAGCGGAATCGTGATTCGCTCAAAGGCCTTGAGCAGCTCGTTGCCGGCGGTGTTGTTGCCGGTGAGGTCGACCTTGATCGGCGTGACGCCAGGACTGTTCAGGAGCGACGAGACCTGCTTCGGATTGAGCACCGCCGACTCGAGCGCCTTGCAGTTGAGGCACCATTCCGCGGTGAAGTCGATGACGACGACATCGCCGCGGGCCTTCGCCTCGGCCAGCCGGTCCGCCGTGTAGTAGGTCCAGTTGATCGGACCGGGCGAGGTCTGCGTGATGCCGATGAGGACCGAGATGCCGAGGATCACCACGCCGATTCCGCCGAAGATCACGCGATTCCCCGCGGCCTTCGTGATGCGCATCGTCTGCACGGCAAGCCATCCGCCGGCGACGATGCCCGCGAGCGCGACGACCCACCAGTAGAGCTTCGACGGCGGATCGGGCGGCGTCACGAAGAGGCCGCTGAAGCCCGAGCCGAGGAAGAAGCAGCCCGCCGCGATGAGGAGGAGTCCCATCACCTGCTTGATGAGTTCGCTCGCCGGACCGGTGCGGGGCATCTTCTTGAGGAGCGAAGGGAACGCTGCGAGGACGCCGTAGGGCAGGGCCATGCCGACGCCGACCGCGGCGAAGACGCTCAGCACCGTCGGCACATCGCGCGTCGCGGCCCAGGCGATCGCAGCGCCCATGAGCGGGGCGGTGCAGGGGGTCGAAAGGATCGCCGTCATGATGCCGAAGAGGAAGGAGCCGGTTGCCGACTCATGCTTCGGATTCACCATGTAGACCCATTGCGGGAGTCCGACGGAGAAGAAGCCCATCATGCCGACGGCCATCGCGACGATCACCACACCGATGCCGATGGTGACCGCCGGATACTGAAAGAGTTGGTTGGCGCTGGTGAAGCCCTTGATGCTCGAGATCGCGATCCCGAGCGCCATCCAAAAGGCGATGACGCCAAGCGACATGACGAGTCCGAGCCAGAGCGTGCGGCCGCGCGAGCCGGCGCTGTTGGCAAGTCCCATGATCTTCAGCGGAATCACCGGCAGGACGCACGGGGTGAAGTTCAGGAGAAGCCCACCCGCTGCCGCGACGAGGAGGAGCAGGATGAACCCTGCGCCGCGAGCGTCGATCTGGAAGACGGTGCCAAAGACATCGAATTTCACGATCTCGGGCGGCGCTTCGCCGGCGCGGATGCGCTGAATGATCGTGGCGTCGAATCCCTTGAAGTCAGGATGGAGTTCGCTTGAAGCGATCGCGGCGCCAGCGGCGACGACCTCGACTTCGGTCGTGAGTTCCGCTTCCGCCGGGGCCTGGCAGAGGTTCTTGTCGCAGGCCTGGAAATACGCCGAAAGATTGATCGTGCGCTTGCCTGGCGCAGCGTCCGCCTTCACCGTGATCGGCACGAAGAAGATCGCTCGACCTTCAAAGGCCGGAATGCGTCCGCCGTTCGCGTTGGCGGCGTGGACCTCGGGCAACTGCATGAAGCCGACATGGATGGTGAGTCCGTCGGGCTGGATGATGTCCTTCGGCGACTTCGCTCCCTCCGGCTGGGGAAAGCGGATCGCGGTGAGCTCGGCGCCATCCATCGGGCGGAGGTCCGGAGCGTCCTTCGGCGGCGGCGCGTCGGCGGTCGGCCAGAGGTGGTGTTCGGAATCGATATCAAGAATGACCGCGAGGACGAGGTCGTCGCCTGGCCGCACCTGATGCTTGCTGAGGAGGACGCTCGTCTTGACGACATCGCGGGAGTCGTTGAAGCGGGGGGCTTCCTCTTCCTCGACCTCGACCTTCGGCAGGTTCGGGAGGCCGAAGCCGACGGGCGGCTTGGCGACGGCTGCGTGCGCGATCGTCGGGAAGACGAGCAGGAGGAGGCAAACCAGGGCACGCAGCAGCGGAAGGGCGCCGGTGATGGGTCGCGATGAGGAGCGGGCGGGGGGGCGGCGAGTCGGCATCGGGCGTCGGTCCGGACGGGAAGAAAGGGGCGAGCGGGGGGCAGAAGAGGCGAAAGTGAGCCTTCGCTGCCGCGATCCAGCCGGTCGCAAACGGCGAACCCCTCTCGGGGATTCCATCATCGGAGGAAGAGCCGAGCAAATCCGCAGCGTCGCGGGTTGTGACGCGCCGCACGAGGGGACCGTCGATGCCCCGGCGAGGTCCCCCCGATTTCCACCGGGGGGAGGCACGGATGGCAGAGCGTATGCGGCGATCGGTGGGCCGGAGCCTGTCGTCGGCGAGTCAAGGCCAAAGGCACCACCTTCCGATATCCGAGGGGCACCGCGAGGACCCCGCTTGAGCCAACGGAGTGTATTCCCACCCCGTGCGGCCCGAGCGGCCGCGGCAACGACCTGACCCATCCGCCGGAGGCGAACCAGACCATGGGCGACAACATCCTCAATCAGGACGACATCGACGCCTTGCTCAACGCGGTGTCGAACGGCACGCTCGAGAACGAGGATGCCCCGGTCGAGGTCTTCGCTCAGTCCTTTCGCGAAAACGAGCGGGTCGAGATCAAGGATTACGACTTCAAGCGGCCGGAGCGGATCTCGAAGGAACAGATCCGCACGCTGCACACGATGCACGAGACCTTCGCCCGGAACTTCGGGGCGTCGGCATCGGGCTTCCTGCGCACGATCGTCGAGGTGCGGGTCTCGCAGGTCGCCCAGATGAGCTATGCCGAGTTCGCCGGCAATCTCACCATCCCGACTTCGTACAACCTCGTGAAGGCGCCGCCGCTCACCGGAGCGTTCTGTCTCGAGCTGAGTCCGCTGGCGATCTACCCGATCATCGATCGTCTGCTCGGCGGAAGCGGCAAGGATCTCTTCATTCCGCAGCGGCCGCCGACGCTGATCGAACAGCGGCTCATCCAAAAGATATTGAATCGGGCGATGACGGTGCTGACCGAGGCGTGGTCGACGGTGATTCCACTGACCTTCGAGCTGCACGAGATGGAATCGAACCCACAGCTCATGCAGATCGTGCCGCCCAACGAGACCGTCGTCGGCGTCATGTTCGATGTGAAGCTCGGCAATCGTGCGGGCAGCATGAACTTCTGCATTCCCTACAACACGATCGAACCGATCGTCGATCGCCTGAGCGCCCAGACCTGGGCGATTCCGACCCAGACAGACGAAACGGAGAAGTTCGGCCAGCGCCTCACCCGCGAGCTCGGCGGTGCCCGCATGCAACTCGAGGCGACGCTCGCCGAGACGAGCATGACCGTTTCGGAACTCATGCAACTCGAGGCCGGCGACATCATCATGACCGGCAAGGCCCGCGAGCAGCCCGTCGTCCTCTCCGTCGAAGGCCGCCCGAAGTTCTTCGCCAACATCGGCCAACACCGCGGCGCCCGAGCCCTCCGCATCGTCCGCCCGGTGACGGTGGATGATCGGTTTTGAGCGGCATTCGCGGACCCGGGCCTGTCACGGCCGTCGCGCTTCACGGCCCGCTCGCCCCCGGCGGCGTGTAGATCCCGTTCAGGTTTGCACAAGGGCGCCGCGAGAACCGCGTCGGGCGGTTGCAACGCTCACCCCAAGTCGCCACACTGGGCGGTTCGGATCGGGCGTTCGCCCGACCCGGTGATTGCAACCGACGGCGGCTTTGGCGTTGGCCGGGCCGCCTGCCAACGAGGAGAGAATGCGATGAAGCGACCGCGATGCTGCGCGCCGATGCAACTGGCTGCGCTGGTGATGACGGGGCTCTGTGCCTCGACGACCTTCGGACAGGTGGAACTTCGGGAAGTCATCTTCAATCCGGGTGGTGCCGATCAGGGTGGCGAGAGCGTCGAGTTCGCGGGTCTTCCCGGCGGCTCGCTGGCCGGCTACTTCCTGATCGTCATTGAGGGCGATACGACCGGCGCTGGCGTCGTCGATGTCGTCGTCAACCTCGGTTCCTTCTCCTTTGGCTCGAACGGACTGTTCCTGCTGCGCGACACCGCGACGGTGCTTTCGCCGGCTCCGGCCGTCGACACGGCCGTCGGCATCTTTGATTTCAATCCTGACATCGAGAACGGTACGAATACCTTCGTCGTCGGTTTCGGTACGCCGCCCACCGTCGGCACCGACCTCGACACGAACAACGACGGCGTCCTCGACGCCGGCATCCCGGGCATCACCGTGGTCGACGCGCTCGGCCTCCGCGACACCGGCACCGGCGACTTCATCTACGGCGCCAACCTCGGCTTCACCAACCTCATCCCCGGCTTCGATGCCGCCGCTGCCTACCGCGTGATCGCCTGCGACGGTTCGACCCTCGGCTGGACCGCCGGCACGATCCTCGGCGCCGTTCCGGGCCCCTTCGTCTGGGGCACCACGAGCGGCTGGGGCACCGGATCGATTCCGGCCCTCATCGCCGGTCAGGCGATGGATCTCGGCTCGCCGAACCGCGTGACGAGCGACGACCTCAACGGCAACGGCACGCTCGACTGCTTCGATTGCGTCGACACCGACGGCGACGGCGTCTGTGACGATGTCGACAACTGCCCGACGGTCGCCAATCCGCGTCAGGAAGACGCCAACGGCAACGGCATCGGCGACGCCTGCGAGGCGGTCGACACCGACGGCGACGGCGTTGAGGACTCGCTCGACAACTGCCCGACGACGAAGAATCCCGGCCAGGAGGATTCCGACGGCGACGGCGTGGGTGACCTCTGCGACAACTGCGTCAATGTCGTGAATCCCCGCCAGGAGGACACGGACGGCGACGGCACCGGCGACGCGTGCGAGAAGATCGTGGACCCCGACGCAGACCTCGACGGCGTCTTCGATCCGGTCGACAACTGCGTCAACACCTTCAACCCGGGCCAGGAGGACTTCGACGGCGACGGCATCGGCGATGTCTGCGACAACTGCCCGAACGCCGCGAACGCCGACCAGCTTGACGCCGACGGCGACGGACTCGGCGATGCCTGCGACAACTGCTCGAGCTTCCCGAATCCCGGCCAGCTCGACAGCGACAACGACGGCATCGGCGACGGCTGCGACAGCGTCCTCGACCAGAACGGTGACGGCGCCCAGGACGATGTCCGTCTCACCGAGATCCTCATCAATCCACCGGGTGGCGATGACGGCCAGGAGTCGATCGAACTGAGCGGCCCCGCCGGCATCAGCCTCAACGGCTGGTGGATCCTCACCATCGATGGCGACACGACCTCCGCCGGTCTCGTCGACGAGCGCATCAGCCTCGCGAGCGTCGTGAACGGCTCGAACGGCCTCACGCTCCTCCGCGACGGCGCTGGCGTCATCCTGCCCGGTCCCGACGCCGGTACGACCGTCGTCGATCTTGGCTTCAACGCGAACATCGAGAACGGCTCGAACACCTTCGTGCTCGGCTTCGGCGTCGCACCGGCGATCGGCTTCGATTTCGATAGCGACAACAACGGCACCGTCGACACGGTGCCCGCGGGCTTCTCCGTCTACGAAGCCGTTGGTATGCGTGAGAACGACACCGGCAACAACTTCAGCTACGCGGGCGATCTCGGCAGTGCGGGTCAGGACTACGGTCCCTTCACCTTCACGCCGGACCTCCTCTACCGCGTGATTGCCTGCTCGGGCACCCTGAGCTGGGCCGGAAGCGATGTCCTCGGCACGAACCCGGGCGGTCCCTACGCGATCGCGGCGACGGAGAACTTCGGCGGCATCCCGCTCTTCCTCAATCAGGCCGCTGATCTTGGGCGCGTGAACGCTCCCTTCGGCGCCGATCAGGATGGCGACGGCATCGGCGACTGCACCGATCCCTGCCCGACCGTGGCCGGTTCGGCGCTCGACACCGATGGCGATGGCCTCGGCGACGACTGCGACAACTGCCCGACCGTCGCGAACCCCGATCAGGCGGACACCGACGGCAATGGCGTCGGCGATGCCTGCGAGACGCCGGCCTGCGTCGGTGACTTCGACGGCAACGGTGTCGTCGACGGCGCTGACCTGGCGGTCCTCCTCGGAGCCTGGGGTGGCGCTGGCGGCGATCTCGACGGGAACGGCACGACCGACGGAGCCGACCTCGCGGTCCTCCTCGGCGCGTGGGGTTCCTGCTGATCGCAGCCGGACCTGACGGATTCCGAAACGCCTGAACCGACAACCCCCGGCCCAGCGCCGGGGGTTGTCGCGCGCCGGTGTGCGGGGGGTGCGAGATTTTTTCGGGAAGCGGCAGGCGCGCGGGCGGCAGACCGCGTGAGTGGGGACGAAGGAGACCACCGCCATGTCCCGCCCGACCTCGCGTCTTGCCGCCACCCTCACCAGCACGCTGCTCGCCTTGCCTCTCTGCACGCTTCCCGTTCACGCTGGGGGCACGATGGCCGTCACCAACCTGACCGGCTACGACCTCGTGAAAATCGACCCGTCGGGTATCGATCTCTTCGAGCTGGTCAGTGAGGTGAACCCCTCCGCGCCCTTCGCTCCGATGAGTTTCGAAGAGTGCCTCGCCAACGCCAGCGGCTCGCTGAAATCCTGTCTCGACGCGAACGCCACGCTCTTCGGCCTCACCCCACAAGGCCTATTCACCAGCCTTCGTCTGCAAGGGGTGATGTCGGTCGCGAAGCCAGCGGCACTCGACAGTTCGCTTGCTCAGCAGTCCCGCGATCTCTTCTTTACGATCGCGGGCACGGCGATCTGGGATCCCTATGAGTTCCGCGTGAAGGCGAGTTTTACGGAGACGCTTCCGGGCAACGGACCGGTCAAAGCGCAGCTCTACAAGGTCAACGCCAATGGAACGAGCACGCTCATGCAGACCTATTCGGTCGGTGAGTTCGATGTTCTGATCAGCCTCGTCGATGGACATTACCGACTCAGTCTGTCCGCGACGGCGAGCCTCGTCTACGGTGGATCGCCGACGAGCGGCTTCCTCGACTACACCGTGACGGTCACGCCGGCCGACACGACCTGCGGCGAGCCGAACGCTGGCGATTGTCTTTCGGCCCGCGGCGTGCCGAACTGCGATGACCTCGCCTGCTGCCAGACGCTCTGCACGACGCTCGACCCAAGCTGCTGCCAGATCGCGTGGGACGCGAGCTGTGTCGCACTTGCTGCGGAGAACTGCCTGCTCGATGGACCCGCGTCGGGCGAGCGCATCGATCCGATGAGTGGCCGCCGCTATGTCCTCTACGGTCTCGCTCCGCGTGACTTCGCCTTCGCCGCGCTCATGCAGGATGGATGGACGCCGGGGCTTGTGAAGGACGATCGCTTGCAACGCTGGCTCCAGCGTTCGCTTGCGGTACCGAGCAGCCCGTTCGGGGGTCTCGTGCGCATCGGTTTGAGCGACGACGCCTCCGAGGGAACCTTCCTCTGGCACGACGGTGAGCCGCTCTCCTACGCAGCATGGACGCCGGGCGAGCCGAATGACTTCAAGGGAGGCGAAGACTGCGTCGAGATGCGCTTCAATGGCGGCTGGTACGACAGCGCCTGCTCGACCAACAGCCCGACGCTCGCCGAATATCTGCCTCCCAACTGCGGCACTGGCGGCGATCCCTTCGAGGTCCACGGACCAGGCTGCGATGATCCGGTGATCTGCTCGCTCGTCTGCCAGCAGGATCCAGCCTGCTGCACGGTCGGATGGGACTCGGACTGCGTCTCGACTGCCTTGGCTCTCGGCCATCCGGCAGTCGAGGCAGGTCCTTTCATTAACCCTGCCAACCGTCATCGCTATTGGATCCTCGGTCCGAGCCATGTGGTGCTGGCCCGCCGGGCCGCGGCAGCGCTCGGAGGCACGCTTGCCATCCCGGACTCCCAAGCCGAACAGGACTGGATGGTCCATGAGCTTCCAATTCTTTCGAATGCCTACTACATCGGCATCAACGATGAGCTCTTCGAGGGGAGCTTCCGGACCGAGCTCGGCTTGGGACTCCCGTTCACTCAATGGGCGAATGGAGAGCCGAATGACTATCTGGCGAGCGAGGATGCCGTCGTCATGGACTTCCTCCACTTCGGCGGCAAGTGGAACGATCTGGACGGTCGTACACCACAGTGGTCTCTCGTCGAAGCCAACTGCCTCGGCGACTTCAACGACGACGGCGCAGTGACCGGGGCGGATCTCTCGCAACTCTTGGGGGCCTGGGGGACCGCAGGGGGCGACCTCACCGGTGACTTCCAAACCGATGGCGCCGACCTTTCGGTGCTGCTCGGAGCGTGGGGCGAGTGTCCGATCGGTTGAGCGGGGATCGCATGGCAAACAGCGAGGGATGATCCGCCTTTGCAGCGTGAAGAAAGGCCGCGGTCCCGCAACGAATGTGTTGCGGCGACCGCGGTCCGCTTGTTAGCCTGCGGGGGCGTGCGACTCGCCCAGAGGGGTGTTTCGTTTTCGCGCACCGCCCGATACCAGCCAACGCATTCCGGATGCCCAAATCATGACCAGCATTGCCCCGCGCGCCTCCTTCCTCGCCGCCGCTCTCCTTGCCTGCTCGCTTGCCGGAGGAGCTTCGGCACAGGTCGTCTTCGACGCCCAGAACGACAACGGTTTCTTCACCCCCTTCAACGCCTCGAACGCCGGCACCGTCATCTACGGCGATAGCGGCTGGATCGGGAGCGGAAGCGATGATCCGGCCGCACTCGGCATGATCACCCTCGGTCTCGCCGTCTTCAACAGCGAGACGACGGGAACGACAGACCTTGTCTTTACCTTCAACGACGGCGATCCCTCCGGACTCGTCTTCGGTTCCGGCGCGACGCTCTATTCGACGGTGATTCGCGGCGTGAAGCTGCCGGCGCCGGGCCTGAACACCGTCGATTACCTCAGCGTGACGATTCCGCTTCCCGCGGTGATGACTGCTGGCGGATTCAACAATGTCGGCTGGTCGGTCGGAGTCGAGAATTTCGATTTCGCCGGCGACTTCGGTTTCCAGGTCTCGAGCTGCGCCGGCCAGTGGGTTGGCTTCTATACCAATAATGCGAGCTTCTTCGACGGCAACGCATGGAGCCTCTTCGCGTTCGGTCCGGGCTGCTCCGGCGTCGCCAACTTCGTCGCCGCGATCGAACTCGCCGTGCCCGCGAAGTGCCCGGCGGATCTCGATGAGAGCGGCATGGTCGATGCAGCCGATCTCGCCATTCTCCTCGGTCAGTGGGGGGCTTCGGGCAGTGCGGATCTGGACGCCTCGGGTACGGTCGACGCTGCGGATCTCGCCCTCCTTCTCGGTGCGTGGGGCGGTTGCGCGTGACGACGCGGACCCTTTCCCTCGTCGCCGTCGCCGTGCTCCTCCTGGTCGCTGGGAGTGGGTTCGGCGTTGGCGGAGGGAAGGGGCCCGACGCGACGGAACTCCTTCGGATGCGCGTGCCGGAATCGATGGGCGGCGGTGAGGTGACGATGACCCAAGTCTCCGCGTCGTCGGCGAACTCGTCGCCCGCCGTTCGCTCGACGCCGGCCACACCTGGAGTCAGCCGACGGCAACCGTCGCGAACGCCCCGAGCGACACTGGGCTTGATCTCATGCCGAGGGGAGCGCGGATCGGTCTGAGCGACGGGACCGCTGTTCCCTGGACTGCTTGGAGCCCGGGCGAACCCAGCAACGCCGATCCCAGCAAGGTCTATTGGGGCACCGGGGAAGACATCGTCGTGATGGCCTTCCAGAACGGCGCTGTCGTTCTGTGGAACGATCGGAGCGTCTTCCTGCCGGCGTCGCGCTCGTCGAAGCCAACTGCCTCGGCGATCTTGACAACGACTCGGTCGTGAACGCGGTCGATCTGTCGACCCCGCTCGGCGGCTGCCCGACGATGGAGCGGACGCGGGCACATCGGGGGCGTTCGAAATCTCCAGCCTTCCGTTGCAGTCCCGAGGAACGCTCTGCGCTCTTCGGTCCAGCGGGGGGCTTTCTGTCCTTCGCGCCGCACGCTAGCAGAGGGGCCCCATGGAGACGATCCTTGTTCGAGTTGAAGGCAGCACCGCCGGCGTGCCGGAGGAGATCGCCAAGTTGACGGCTGAAATCGGCTGGGTCGAGTCGATCGCAGCGTCCGCTCCGACCTCAACCATCGGATCCGGTCCTGCCGACGGCAGGGCGCAGTCGAGAACGGTGACCCGCACCGCCCGTGCGCCGATGCGTCCGGACGGTCTCATCACGGTCGACCTCGGGCGGCGTGCGGCAGGAACGCCGATCAGCCTGCGACTCCTGACGGCGGAAGGCGTGACGACGATCGAATACGAGGTCGAGAAGGACAAGGACGGCGTCCTACAGGTCCTCGTGTCGAAGGCCGATCGGGCGCTGATTCAGCGTCGCGCAGAGCCGCACGTGCCGCCGAAGCTCGAACCAGCCACGCGGCCGAGCGCCGTCCGTTTGGTCGCCATGGACCGCAGCGAGCGGTGGTTCGACGGCGCGCGGCTCTTCGTTGCGCGCATCGATCCGACGAAGGACTGGGCGCGGCTCGATCTCGGCCGGCTCTTTCGAAGCAACGAGCCGATCACCAGTTCGATCGAGCTGCCGCCCGAGGGGTGGTCGCAGGCCGCCCTCGTCGCCTGGATGCAGGCGGAGGTCGGCGCCGACGGTCGGGCGCTCGTCCCGCTTCCATCGCAGACGGCCGACGAACGAAGGGCGTCCTGGATCTGGTTGCTCGAAGGACCGCGCAGCGCAGTCGGCGTCGTTCTCGCGCCTCGAACGCCCGAGACGCCGAGCTCGACGACGCTCCTCATGCTGCCGCCGCAGCCCTCGCTCGGCGTGGTCCGGCCGTCGGCGCACGCATCCACCCGGTCCGGCGGCGACTGCCGCTGTCGCGGGACCTCGGGGGGCGAGCGGCCCACGAGCGAAGCGGAGTGCGCAGAGAATCCGTCGATCTTCACCGAGGATCCGGGGGCGTTCTGTCGACCGTTCTCGAATCCGGAACGGGTGCTCGGGGAGACGATCTTCACCGTCCTTCTTCGCGCGACCCAACCCGAGATCAGTCCCGTGCCGTCCGACGAACTCCGCTTCGACCCGGACTGGCTCCCGCGCCGCGACGATCGCGGGCTCGCCGCCGATCGGCCGCAGGATCGAGTGCAGGTGCCCGGACTCGGGCTGCGCGCAGCGGTTCTCGACGACGGGCGCGGCATCATCGACCCGAAGCATCCGGTGCAGTGGGAGTCGGAGATCGTCCGGTACCAGGCCGCATCGGTGTCGCTCGGCCACATGCTCGAGTTCCGGGTGCGGTGGCGCTCGAACGGCTATTCGCTCGGGAGCGTCGCCGGCTCGCTGACGCTCGCACCGCGGCAGACGAAGCGCGTGCAGACCATCGAGTGGTCGCGGCGCGAGGAGGCCCGGCGCAGCGAGTCGCAGCGTCACGAGGACCGGGTCGCGGATTCGATCGTCCGTGAACGCGAGTACGCGGACGAGGTCCGCGCGAACCTCGACGAGTGGAACGCCGGCGGTTCTGTGGCCGGACTCGGTGGCGTCGCCGGAGGCATCGGCGGGTTTCTCGGGAAGGCGGTCGTCGGTGTCGGTGCGGCGGCCGGCGTCGCCGGCGCGGCCTCGTATGCCCGGGGCGGGCGGGTCGCCAGAGCGCGCGAAGAGCAGCGGCTTCGCGACGAGATCCGTCGCTACGGCGAGTCGCTCCGACGGATGCAGGCCACGGTCGTGACCGAGGTGGGGCAGTCGGAGTCCGCGGTGGGCGTCACCGAGACGATCCGCAACATCAACTATGGCCGCTCCCTCACCGTCGTCTACTACGACATCCTGCGGCATCTCCGCGTCGACACCGAACTCGCCGGGGTGCGCGAGTGCCTGTTCGTGCCGCTCGCGATCTCGCCGTTCACCATCGCTCGGGCCCATCGCTGGCGCGATCCGATCCGCGCTCGACTGCGCGATCCCCGTTTCGCCCGGGGGCTCGATCACCTTCGCGACGTGGGCGACGGCTTCGCGAACTCGAATGTGCCGGACGGTCGTCGGGCCGACGCGCCGGTTCGGTCGCTCCGTGGTTCGATCTTCGTTCGACTGGCGATCCCGCGTCCGCGGGACGTAGCGGACGCGGACTTCAATCCCGATCTGTGGGGCAGGATCGTTCCCTTCTCCTCCGTTCCGGCGCACGCGATGCATGCCGCGCTCGGTCGCGTGCACGATTCGCGCCGCGACGAGTACTTCGCGACCCGCTTCGGCAACGCCATCGCCGCGAACTGGTGCAGCACGCTGCGGCTCAAGGCGAACGGCGAGGACCTGAACGCGGACTTCACCATGGCGTCGACCTACGGCTACCGGCAGGTGGTGCGCGTCGACTTCACCGTACCGGAGGAGTCGCTCACGGGTCTCTCGCGCGGGGACCTCGCGTCGTTTCTGGTGCTCGCGACCGGCGCATTCGATCCCGGCGCGCAGGCTGATCTCGTTCGGATGTCGCTGACCTACGCGACCGACGACTTCGAGCACACCGAGACGGCAAGCAACGGCGCCCAGGACCTGATCGACGTCGAGACCGGAGCCGTGGAGCCGGAGGGGGCGAAGATCCAGATCCCGCTCTCGACCTGGGAGCGCGTGCACCAGCGCAACGAGATGCGGGCCGCCGTCGACGAACTCCTCGACCACCTGAATGCGCACATCGAGTACTACCACAAGTGCATCTGGTGGGCGATGGACCGGGATCGGCTCTTCATGCTGCTCGACGGCTTCTACGTGCCCGGGACGGACGGACTGAGCATCGCCTCCGTTGTCGAGCGGGAGCCGATCGGCATCGTCGGCAATTCGATCGTCTATCGCGTGGCCGCGGGCCGGCATCTCGGCACCACTGCTGCGCCGACCCCGGAGACGCTCTTCGACCTCTACGCGGACGGGTCGCCGAAGAGCGATCCGCTGCTCGTCAGCCTCCCGACCGCGGGGGTGTACGCCCAGACGATCATGGATCCGTGTGAGTCGATCGAGGAGCACTTCGGAACGCGCGACTGGGTCCTGAACGATCCGGATCCGGAGCTCGGATCGATCGACGCTGCGCTCCTCGGGACCCGACGCGCGGACCCGAGCGGTGCACCCGCCCCGACCGCGCTTCCAGCGACGATCATCAATCTTCAGAACGCGCCCGACGCGCCAGCGCCGAGCGGTGTTCAGACGATCCTCGGGACGGTCGGCACTGCAAACGCCTTCCGCGACGCTGCCGGACTCGCGGCGACCCAGGCGAACGCCCTCGGTGCGCTGCAGAGCGCGGCGGGACTCGCGACGTCGTTTGGACAGCACGGGGCAGCGATCGCCGCCGCGGAACTCGCGTCGAAGGTGCACGCGACCAGCTCGGCCGACCGGAAGCTCGCGACGATCCGTCGCGCTCGGGACGAAGGGCTCATCGACGAGGCGGAGGCGTCGACGCAGGCCAAGGGTGTTCTGAACGAGATGCACGCACCGGCGGCGAGTGCGCGGCCGCTCGAGGATCCTGCGATCGTCCACGCGATCGATGCGGCGTCCCGTCGGTCGGGAAGCACGATTCGTGCGACGACAGGCGAGGGGGAAGTCGCGGTCTCGCTCGGCGAGGGGGCTCCGACGAGCGTCGAGATCGAGCGTGCGCTGCCGTGGATGCTCGAAGGAAGCATGCTCCTCGCGAACTTCGCCGTCGGGGAGGCGGAGCTGCAGCCAGAGCAGAAGACTGCGCTCCTCGACTTCGCGTCGTTCGTCGCAGCGCGCACGGCGGGCGGGGCCAGGCTTCGGGTGCGGGAGCTCGTCGGTCACGCGAGCAACACCGGTTCCGAGGACCCGACGACCTCGGGCTTCGCCGGCAACCTGGCCTTGTCGCGGGCTCGTGCGGAGCAGGTCCGTGACTTCCTCGAAACGACCTGCGGGCTGCGCCCCGCCGAACTGCCGGCCGACGTCGTGCCGAGCGGTTCGAGCGATCCGGTCGTGCCGACCCTCTTCGGCGTCGAGCATCCGCTCAACCGAAGCGTGCGGATGCGCTTCCAACTGCTCGATCGAGTGCGCGCTGCGGCGGCGGACGGAAGCACACGCTGGAAGATCGATCTCTCCGTCTCGATGGCGAACTCGTCGTCGACGATCGCGCCGCTCCTCACTGCGAGGGACCTACCCGCCAGCGTCGGACTCAGAGTCGGAGGCATGGTCGACTTCGGCACGCTCGAGTCGCTCAACGGCCCTCGGCGGGAACGGCGGTCGATCTCGATCCTGAGCGCCTACATGGGGATCGGGGCCGGAGTGAGCATTCCGGCGAAGTACTTCGACCTCTTCCCGGACGGCGCACGGGCGAATCGGGCGATCGCGATGGGCACCGAATCGCTCCTTGCGATCGTCAACACCGCCGGCTCGCAGCCCTCCATCGACACGGGCGGCAGGTTCAAGACGGCGCGACCGATCGACATCGAGGACTTCGACGGCATGCCGGTGGTGATGCTCCAGTTCGGCATCTCGGCGCTCTTCAACGGCTCGGGCACGATCATCGGCTTCATCGATCCGTTCCGCGAGCCCCACCTCGTCGGTTGGGCGGCGTTCGCAGGGCTCGCCGTGTCGCCGCTGTCGGTCGATGCGTCGGCGACGCTCCATGTCGGGTGTCTTCGTCTGTCCTCGACGCCCACGATCTGACCACGGGCTCTGCCGTCAGCGGGAACGCTCCGCTCGCTCCCGCGTGCCGAGCGCGTCCCAGATCCACACCCAGGTGCCCGCGCGATTCGACACGCCAGCCACTCGTGTTCCGTCGGGGGAGAAGGTCGCCGCAAGGAAGAACTGGCGAGCCACGGACAGCTCGAGCACTTCCGAACCGGTCTTCGGATCCCACAATCGAAGGGTGCCGTCCGTGGAGGTGGTGAAGAGCCGCGCAGCGTCGGGGGTCGATCCGCCGTGCAGGATCGGTCCCTCGTGCCCGATGCAGGTCGCGAGGGATGCGCCGTCCAGCGTTCGATGGAGGAGACCCGTCGCGTCCATCGACGCCGAGAAGAGCTTCCCGCCGTCGCCGACGAAGGCGAGCCCGGTGATCGACCCGCGGTGCTCCCGTTCGGTCGGTCGTCGCTCGCCGGTGGTCGCGTTCCAGAGGTCGAGGCGTCCGGCACTCGTGCCGGTCGCGAGCATGCGGCCCGACGGATGCCACGCCACCCGCTCGAAGCTCCCGCCGGGGTTCTCGAGCACGCGGAGGATCGCTCCCGAGCCGAGATCCACGATGCGCACGCTGCCGGCGTTCGAGGCCACCGCGACCGTGCTCCCGTCGGGCGAGAGTTCGACGGCCGCGATGCGTTCGCCGGCGTGCTCGATGTCCACGATGCGGACACCGTCTGGGATCGACCAGCCGACGATCCTCGACGCGGTGGCGACGACGACGCGGCCACCGTCGGGCGCGACGCCGGCGATGGTGATCGGTCCGCCGGCGGAGAGCTCCGCGGTCGTGCGACCGTCGGACGCGTCCCATAGGCGCACCGTGCCGTCGCGCGATGCCGTCCAGATCGTCGTGTCGTGCGCCGAGAATCCGGCGTCGAGGAGGCTTCGTCGATGGCCGCGAAGGACGAGGAGCGTGCGTCCGGTCGATGAGTCGACGACGCGGGCCGTGCCGTCGTCCGACGCGGTCACCAGTCGGCGTCCGTCGCCGCTCCAAGCCGAGGTCCAGACTCGCTCCGTGTGTCCGGGGATCGGGAGGAAGGAGCCCGACGCGCCCGTATTCCAGAGCCGAACCGAGCCGTCCTCGGCGAGCGTCGCAATGCGGTCCCCGCCCGCGACGACGACGCCCGCGCGCATCGGCGCGTCGTGACCGCGCATGGTCGCGAGTCGCGCACCGGTCGCTGCGTCCCAGACGCCGCCCAGCCCGTCGCGCGCAACCGAGCAGAGGCGATCGCCGTCCTCCGTGAATTGGAGCGACACGATGCCCTGGAGATGGCCGGAGAGCGCGATCGGCTCGGGGACCGCGGCTCCGCCGTTGCCGTCGAGCGCAGCGTCGATCGACCAGACCAGTGCGTCGCTTTCATCCGACGCCGCGGCGATGCTGCGCCCGTCGGGGCTGAACGCGAGCGCGGCGATGAACGTCGGCCGACCGCGCAGGACGGCGCGGCTGGTGCCGTCGCGTGCGTCGCAGAGATGGATGGCGCCGTCGGGGAACGCCGCCGCGATGAGGCGCCCATCGGGGGAGCACGCGATGTCCGTCGCGGGCGATCGGGCGCCATGCTCCCCGGCTGCGAGGTCGAACAGCCGCTCGCCCGTCCGCGCATCCCACATGCTCGGACCGTTCGGCCCGCCGCGGGTCGCGACGCGAGCGCCGGTCGCATCGAAGACTCCGGCGTTGCGCCATCGGGCGAGCCCCGCCGGTCGCTCGGGGCCGGCGGCGGAGTCGAAGACATGCAGCGTCTCGCCGGTCTCGAGATCCCAGAGTCGAACGGTGCCGTCGGAGGAACCGGTGAGCAGCGAGCTGTCGTCGGATCCAAAGGAGACGAACACGCTCGTCGGCTCGTGTCCCGCAAGGACGCGGATCGGCGCGAGCGTCGCGGCGTCGACGACGAGCGCCGTTCCGTTCGAGGTCCCGACGGCGAGCCGCGTGCCGCTCGGATCGAACGCGATCGAGCGCAGCGAGCGGCCGTCGACCCCCTCGGGCACGACCCGGGCCGATGCGACGACGGCGCCGTCCGCCGCGGTCCACACGCGGACGCTGCCGTCGTCGAACGCGGCGGCGATCCGCGATCCGTCGCGGGCCGCAGCGATCGCCTGGCCAGGCATGTCGATGCTCGGGAACGCCGCGAGTGAGCCGTCGATACGGGCGTTCAAATGCCGCCACTCCCAGAGTCCGCGGCGGTGTTCGCTGCACGATTCGAGCCGATCGCGAATTCGGCTGGTCGGAGCGTCCACGAGCATCGATGCGGCGATGGCGATGGTGTCGCGATACGACCGGTCCTCGAACAGGTCGCGCTGCCGAATCGCCTCGGCCGCCGCGGCGAGCGATACCTCCTTCGCTCGCTGCTCCGCGTCGGTGCGGCGGTGGGCTTCGAGCATCGCGGTCGTCGTCCCGAGGGCTGCGACGGTGAGCGCCGCGACGATCGTGCCCGCTGCGACCACCGCGCCGCGATGTCGGCGCACGAACTTGGCGATGCGGTACCAGCGCGACGACGGCCGCGCGACGAGTGGTCGACCCTCGAGGTAGTTCTCGATGTCGTCGGCGAGCGCGAGCGCAGTCTGATAGCGGCGCGACCGGTCCTTCTCCATCGCCCGCATCGGAATCCACTCGAGTTCGCGAGCGAGCTCGCGCCGTCGCGCGAGCGCGTCGGGATCGCCGGCGCGGACTGCGCTCGATGCGGCGAGCCGGGCGCTCGGGCTCGGCGGGTCGATGTCGCGGAGGACGCGTCGGATCTCGGCGGCGTCGGCACGGCGAAGCAGCTCGTCGTCGAAGGGCCGCAATCCGGTCAGCAGTTCGTACAACACGACGCCGAGCGAGTAGATGTCGCTTCTGGTGTCAACATCGGAACGTGCGTCCGCTTGCTCCGGGCTCATCGACCCGAGGGTTCCGACAGGCTGCCCAGAGGAGGTTCGGGTGGTGCTGCGATCGTCCGGAGCGACCGCCTTCGCGATTCCGAAGTCGATGACGACCGGGCGCGCTAGGCCGAATTCGTCGGTCGTCACCATCAGGTTCGAAGCCTTGAGATCGCGGTGGACGATGCCCTTGACATGGGCGTGATGCACCGCCTCGCAGACCTTCGTGAAGAGCCGGAGCCGCTCCCGCGTCGAAGCGCTGCGCGCGTCGCAATAGCGGAGGATCGAGTCGCCGACAATCAACTGCATCGCGAACCACGGGAGTCCGTTCGGGGCGATACCCGCGTCGTGGATCGTGGCGATGCCCGGATGGTCCATCATCGCGAGCGTCTGCTGCTCGGCTCGGAAGCGAGCGACGATGTCCTCGCTGTTCAATCCGGCGTGCAGGATCTTGAGCGCGATCGGCCGAACGATCGGGCTCGTCTGCTCGGCGTGGAACACGGTCCCGTAGGAGCCTGCTCCGATCCGGGCCACGATGCGGTACGGGCCGATGAGATCGCCCGCCTCGATGCCGCTCGTTGTCGCTGCGCTGTGGACGAGGCCGACCAATGCCGCGGTGGGTTCGGCCGAGTCCGCCGCAAGAAGCACGCGAAGGTCCGACAGGAGCGACGCGTCGTCGCCGCAGAGGGCGTCGAGGAGGGCTGCGCGCGACGCGACGGGCTCGTCGCACGCGCGCTCGAAGCATCGCTGAAGACGTCGGTAGCGTTCGTTTTCCATCGCGATGTCGCTGAGAGAGGGGTGGATCAGGCGCGAAGGTGCGCAAGGAGCCAGGCGCGAGCCATGCGCCAGTCGCTGAAGGCGGTGCGTTCCGAGATGTCCAGCATCGCGGCGACGCGCTCGATCGGCAGATCGCCGAAAAGGTGCAGTTCGACCAGCCTCGCCTGCCGCGGCTCAAGCGACTCGAGTCGCCGCAGCAGATCGTCGAAGTCCGCAAGATCGATCGGCAGCCGAGTCTCGGCAGGCGGAGCGAGAAGCGACGAGTCGATCGACGCAGGACGGCGACCGCCATTGCGCTTGAGGGCGTTCGTCCGTCGAGCGTGGTCGACGAGCACGCGGCGCATCTGCTGGGCGGCGATCGCGATGAAGTGATCGTCGGACGCGAAGGTCGCTCCGCCGTCCGCGAGTCGGAGGAACGCCTCGTGCACGAGCGCCGTCGCCTCGAGGGTGTGGTCCTCGCGCTCGCCGCCAAGGAGCCTCGCCGCCATCGCCCGCAGCCGCGCGTACGCGGCCGGGAAGCGCGAGGCGATGTCGGGCGACGTCGGCGCCTTCGCGTCCGACGGCTGTGCCTCAGGCGGGTGCGCGGTCACGGTCGACTCCTTCCGGCTGTTCGGGCGTCCAGTCGTGCGGTGTGAGTGTGGAGGCGCCTGCGCGTGGTGTCAAGCGAGCCGGTCCGAGTCGACGGATCGACGGCGCGGATGGCGCATCAGGCTTGGCCGCAGCCCGAATGGAGTTTCTTAGCGGCCTGTTAGGACACGACAGGGGGGCCGCGCGACATGTATGCATCGCGCAGCCGGTGTGGTCCGATGGACGCCTTCAGCCCTCGATCAGCCCCACGCTGCGAGGAGAAGCGCGAGGTCTGCCGCGTCGACCGTGCGCCGCGGTCTTCGGCGTCGAGTTCACGAGCGTGCCCGGACCGCCGGTTGCCTTGAGCGGGACGCTCGTCGAAGCGACCGCCAGAAGCACCGCACGAGGCGACCACGCGTGCACAGAGGCTCCGAACGCACGACGACGATAGGAACGATCGCGCACCGTCGAACGACGAGCGAGAACCATGGCGCACGCGACCCCCTCTGAACGGGCGGATGAACGCTCGGCGTCCCGGGCGAGCGACCGCCGACGAGACCGATTGTCCGGCTGTTGGAGATCGATGCAAGGTTGTTTCCGGATCTTTCCTAGTCGAAGGAGCGCCGTTCGTGCGCGATCGCTTGCCTCGGACCCCGGTCGGGGCCACCATAGGGCAGTTCCACACGCGCCCCGAGCGCAGCCCGCACAAGGGCCGAGTCGGGGAAGCGACGGACGCAGGGAGTTCACGATGTCCGAATGTTGCTCGAATCTCGTCCGAGCGATCCTCTGCTGCGGCCTTCTGGTGCCGACCGCTGCTGCCGATCGAAGGGACCCGGACCGGACCCCGGATGTCGGCCGCCCCGCTTCGATCGATGCGAATACCTTCGTCGCGCTGCCGCTCGTCCTCGACGGCGTCGAACGCCCGGTCGTCTTCGCGCTCCGGCCGCATGCGGTGCGGGATCGCGCGCACTTTGCGGTCGTCGTCGCGGGCGAGCGCGGAGAGCATTCGATCGTCCCGTCTCCGCCGACCACGGTGCGCGGCGCTTCGATTGACGGTTCCCGGATGCGCTTCGCCGGCGCGTTCGTCGCGCACGGGCCGCGGCCAGGGCTCACCGGCGTCGTCTTTCTGCCGGACGGCGAGCGTATCGAGATCGTTCCCGATCCGACCGCACCGGGCGGGTTCGCTGCGGAGCCGGTCGGACCTCCGCGCACGCTCGGGATCTGTGGCATGCCTGATTGGCCGAAGGAACCGTCGCCCTTCTTGAACGGCGACGCGGGCGGCGTCGCAGGCGGCGACGTCGGTTCGCCGCTCGACGAACTCTGCACGGCGCAGATGGCCTGCGACGCGGACTTCGAGTATTTCACGGCGTGGGGCGGGATCGAAGGCGCGGTCGAACGGATCGAGCTCGTCACGAACGTGATGAACGTGCAGTTCGAGCGGGACGTCGGCATCGTGCATGCGCTGACGACGGTGCTCGTCCGCACCACGGCCGGTGCGCCGTACACGTCGACCGCGCATGCGACGCTCCTCAACCAGTTCAGGAACGAGTGGAACGCGAACCAGACCGCGGTCGTCCGCGACGTCGCGCAGCTCTTCACCGGCAAGGAACTGAACGGTTCGATCATCGGCATCGCGTGGGACTTCGCGCAGATCTGCAACCTCTCCGGCGCCTACTGCCTGTCGCAGTCGGACTTCGACGGCACGCTCGCGTCGGCGACCGATCTCTCGGCCCATGAGCTCGGCCACTTATGGAACGCGACGCACTGCGTCTGCGTCGCGCCGCCGGCGACAATGAACGCGACGATCGTGACGGCGAACACCTTCGCCTCATCGCCGTCGCCCGGGCAGATCATTCCCTTCGCCCAGTCGATTCCCTGCCTCGACTGCACGCTCGTCGACTGCAACGCCAACGGCATCGGCGATGCGACCGACATCGCGGCCGGCACATCGACTGACTGCGACGGCAACAACATTCCCGACGAGTGCGATCTCGCGAACGGAGCACCGGACTGCAACGCGAATGGGCTCCTCGACGCCTGCGACGCGATCGGCGCGCCGAGCGACGACTGCAACGGCAACGGGATCTTCGACGCCTGCGACCTCGCGGCCGGAACGAGCCTCGACATCGATCTGAACGGCGTGCCGGACGAGTGCGACCCGGACTGCAACGCGAACGGGCTGCCGGACGGAGCTGATCTTCTGAACGGCACCTCCTCCGATTGCGACGGCGACGGTGTGCCCGATGATTGCCAGTGGGCGGACGGCATCGGGCCTGCGCAGAACATTTCGAACGACGGTGCAGCGACGTGGAACGACGTCGGTCCGACGATGGCTGGCGCAGCGGGCATCGGCGCGGGCGGCGACGGACGCGCGCTCGTCGCGTCGTGGATCCGCTCGCTCGGACCGTGGGGCTCGGACGGCGAAGTCTTCGCCGCACGCTCCCTCGACGGCGGGCGCTCGTGGTCGACGCCTGCGCCGGTCGTCGCGAACGCTGCGACGAACATTGGGACCGATCTCGCGGCCCGCACCGCGCGACTCGGCGATGGTCGCATCGCGGTGGTCTGGGCGAGCGCGGCGAATCTCGGTCAGCCCGGCACCACCGCCTTCCGCGAGATCCAGATCGCTCGCACCGACGATGGCGGCGCGACATGGTCGCCCCCGGCGTACGTGCACGTCGCGGCTCTCGCAAACGCTGCGCAGGACGCGGCCCCCGATCTTGCAGGCGGAGACGGCACCGCGATCGCGGTCTGGCAATCGCGGTCGATGCCGGGCGCAGGCACCGAGGGGGACATCGCGGTCGCGCGGAGCGTCGACAACGGCGTCACATGGAGCCCGCCGTCCCTTCTGCACGCGACCGGTATCGGCGACACCCTCGAGGATCTCGAACCACGCATCGCGTACGGCGGCGAAGGCCGCTGGCTCGTCGTGTGGGTGTCGCGCACGACGCTGCCCGGCGGCACAGGCGACGACAACGACATCCACGCCACTGTCTCCACTGACGACGGTCTCTCATGGTCCACCGTTGTTCCGATCAACCCGGAAGCCCTGAACGACGGTTCGAGAGTCGACGCGGAGCCGGCGGTCGAAGGCGACGGCGCCGGCGGCTTCGTGGTCGCGTGGGTGCGGCAGGGAATCGGCGGCTCTGACGGCACCGACTACGACGTATGGATGCGCCGGACGTCGAACGGCGTCGAGTGGTCCGATCCGGTGAATCTGAGCGGTCCGGACACCCGCGATCAGAGCCACGTCGCCCTCGGCGTCCAGGGGGCGACGGTGCGGATCGCGTGGCGGCAGAACGGGCAGGTCGGAGGTCCATTCGGGAGTGACTCGGATGTCTTCTTCCGATCGAGCGACGACGGCGGCTCGACCTGGTCCGTGATCGGGCCGGTCCTCGAGGACGCAGCTGAGGACGGGACCCGCAACGACGGCCGACCTGCGTTCGGTTCGGACGGCGTCGCGATGGCGATCGCCCTTGAATCGCCGGTCGGCGATCCGGAGATCGCCGCCGCGGAGGTGGTCTATCCGGACTGCAATCGCAACGGCGTCGCGGACTGGTGTGACATCGCGGGCGGTACGACCCCCGATCGGAACGCGAACGGTGTTCCGGACGGCTGCGAAGAGCTCCGGCTCGCCGACCTTGATGGCGACGGCACCGTTGGTCCCGGAGACCTCGCGATCCTGCTCGGTTTGTGGGGAAGCTCCGGCGGTGAAGCGGACCTCGACGGTGACGGCACAGTCGGAGCGGGGGACCTCGCGACCTTGCTGGGCGCCTGGACCGGCCCCTGAAACAGAATCGTCCCCTGAAAATCGTGCAGATCGATCAGGCGCGCGATCCGCGGCCTGCGTGAGTGAGGGAGAGCGACGCCCCAAACGCCGGAAGGCCGGCGGGCTGGGCGTCGCGGAGCCATCACACGCATTCACGCACGCCCTTCAGAGGAGTTCGCGCCATGTTCCGTCCTTCATGCATCGTCAGTCTCGTCGCCGCCGCGACCATCTCGCACACCGTCGCAGCGCTCGGCACGCTCGTCGCCGTCGGCACGACCGGCAACGACACCGTCCTGGCCCGCAAGGGAAATGAAGTCCCCGTGGCCATCATTCAGTCGGTGCCGGCCGGGTCCCTTCAGTTCAATCCGAGTGCCTTCGACCAGTGTGCCGTGTCGCTGAACGGCTCGGTGAAGGCCTGTGCCGATGTCGTCGCCGGTTGGACCGCGCTCGGAAGCGGCAATGTCGCGACGGGCTTTTCGATGAGCGGAACGCTTACCGTGTCGAAGCCGGCCATCGGCGATCGGGCGTTCGCACGGCAGATTCGCGCCCTCACCTTCACGATCGCCGGCGCGACCGCGAGCGAACCATACATCCTCGAACTCGTCGGCACCCGCACGACGACGCTGCCGATTGCGGACGCGAAGCTCACCTGCGTCGTTCGCAACGCCGCCAATGTCGTTCTCTACAGCGGTCCGGCTGCGGGATTCTCGACCGTGCTGAGCCTCGGCAACGGGACCTACACCGTCGAGCTGAGCGCCGAGGCCGAGCTTGAGGTCCTCGATCTGCCCAACAGTGCGGACATGGATTTCGCGATCACGCTGAGCACGCCAGAACTCTTCTGCGGCAGCCCGTTCGCCGGATCCTGCTTCGTGCCGCACGGTTCGCCGCACTGCAACGACCAGACCTGCTGCGAGACGGTCTGCGCAATCGATCCATCCTGCTGCGAGGTGATCTGGGACGCGACTTGCGTGAATCAGGCCACGATCGGATGCACCGAACCGGCTGCGATCACGACCGGCGTCCTCGACCCGCTCACCGGGCGGCGCTATGCGATCGTCGAGGAGGCGATCTGGCTCACCGCCTCGCAGGCGATCGAGGCCGAAGGCGGGCGCCTCGCGACGATCGAGAGCGCTGCGAAGCAGGCCTGGATCGAGCGCACCGTGAGCTTCGTGCCGCCGAGCCTCGGGATCGGAAGCCTCTGGATCGGCCTCACCGACGCCGGACACGCCGGTGCGAACGAGGGGGCCTTCCGCTGGACGAGCGGCCTTCCGCTGAGTTTTACGAATTGGGCGGCAGGCCAACCGAACGCAAGCGATGCGACCGACGACTATGTCGCGCTTCGGCTGAGCGACGGACGCTGGTTCGACCGCACGGGTTTCGAGGTCGAGCGGGCGCTTGCGGAATTTGCCGTTGCGAACTGTGGCGGCGGCGGCGACTGCTACGCGGTGCACGGCCCTGGCTGCAACGACGGCACCTGCTGCGAGAGCGTCTGTGCCGTGGATGAGTTCTGCTGCACGACGGCGTGGGACGCGACCTGCGTGCAGTTCGCCCTCCAGCAGTGCGGCAATCCGCAGGGCTCGCCCGTCGTCGCCGGTCCGTTCATCAATCATGCGACGCGCCATCGCTACTACATCACCGAGATGAGTTCGGCGTCGATCGCGGAGCGCACCGCGATCGAGATGGGCGGCATGCTCGCCGTGCCGAAGAATGCCGTTGAGAACCAGTGGTTGCTCGCGAACCTCGCGAACGGGGCGCTCGGGCCGATCGCCGGTTGGCTCGGCGTGCACGATCAGTTGCTCGAGGGTCAGTTCCAGACCCATCTCGGCCTGCCGGTCGCCTACACGGGCTGGGACTTCCAGCAGCCCGACAACAACGGCAACGCTGACTTCGTTCAAGTGAATCCGAGTCCGCTCCCCGGGTTCGGCGGATGGCGCGACACGGTGCACACGACAGCCGCGTATGGATTCATCGAGCTCGGATGCGCGGGCGACCTCTCGGGCGACGGCGCGATCGGCGCTCCGGACATCTCGATCCTGCTCGGCGCCTGGGGCGGTTCGGATGGGGATCTCGACGGCGACGGCGTGACCGGCGCGTCAGACCTCTCGGTGCTCCTGGGCCTCTGGGGGGCGTGTCCGACGACCAGTTGCTGCACCGATCATGGGGCTGGCGGCTGCGACCTGCCCGCCTGCGAGACTTGCGTCTGCGACCTCGATCCCTCCTGCTGCTCCACCGCGTGGGACGCCGGTTGTGTGGCGATCGGCGCCTCGGCCTGCTTCGAGATCTGCCAGTGCGATCCGACCCCGTGATCGCACCGACCAACCAAGGCACCTCGGCGTGTGGGCCCTCGGTCGCGGCGATGCGTTCGCCGCGACCGGGGGCCGGCCGCGCACCTCGGCGGGGAACCCCGTGGTTTCGACGCTCGCCGCACGCTACGCTCGTCTGTTCGATGAGCGACGCGAAGGACACTGGCCCTGGATCTGGCGGAAGCGGCGACGAGGGCGATGGCCCCGATGCGGCGAAGTCCGCCGAGATCACCCAGTTGCTCGGGCGGCTCGGGCAGGGCGACGGAGCTGTCGCTGAAAGCCTGCTGCCGCTCGTCTACGACGAACTGCGGGCCCTCGCCCAGTCGCACTTCGCCCGTCAATCCGCCGACCACACGCTCCAGGCGACGGCCCTCGTGCACGAGGTCTATCTCAAGCTCGCCCGCGGGGCGTCGCCTGGTTGGCGGGGGCGTGACCACTTCTTTGCGGTCGCTGCTCACGCGATGCGTCAGGTGCTCGTCGATCACGCTCGGCGGAAGCGGGCCGAGAAGCGCGAGGGCAGCCGGTCGCGCGTCGAGCTCGGCGAGCGGGCCGCCGCGGACGGCGCCGATCTCGGAGCGATTCTCGATCTCGAGGAGGCGCTCGAGCGGCTCGGCCGACTCGATCCGCGGAAAGCGCAGGTCGTCACCTTGCGCTTCTTCGGCGGACTGACCAACGACGCGGTCGCCGAGGCGCTCGGCATCGCCCGGGCGACGGTTGCCGACGATTGGGCCTTTGCGCGGGCGTGGCTCGCGAAGGAGCTTGGAAAGTCGTGAGCGAATCGATCGAACGCTTCTCGCGGCTCGAAGCGTCCTTTCATCGGTTGCGACAGGTCGATCGCGGCGATCGCGACGGCGCACTCGCAGCGCTGCGGGCCGAGGATCCGTCGCTCGCCGAGGAAGTCATCGCGATGCTCGAGGCGCACGATGTCGAGCGTCCGCTCATCGAGGCCACGATCGTCGTCGATGCGATGCGGGCGATGGCAAGCGATCCGAGCGACGCCAGGAGCGGTGAGCGCACGCGCGGCTTTGTGGGGCGTTCGGGCATCCTGCGCTTCGCGCACCAGCAGCACGGCATGCCCCGTTCGATCGGCGACTATCGCATCCTGCGGTTGGTCGGTGAGGGCGGCATGGGCGTCGTCTACGAGGCCGAACAGCGCAGTCCGAAGCGACGCGTTGCCCTCAAGATCGTTCGCGGCGATCTGCTTCTTGGGCCCTCGCGCGAGGAGCGGATTCGTCGATTCGAACGCGAGGTCGAAGCGCTCGGTCGGCTCGAGCATCCCAACATCGCGAGGGTGCATGACGCGGGCGAGGCCTTCGTCGACGGCGATCGCTCGCGGCCGCCGGTGCCCTTCGTGGCGATGGAGTTCGTCGACGGATCGCCGCTTCTCGCGTACGCAAGGACGAAGCGCCTCGACGCCCGCGCCTCGATCGAGCTCATGGCCCAACTCTGCGACGGCGTCGCGGCTGCGCACGCGGCGGGCGTCGTCCATCGGGACCTGAAACCGGCGAACATTCTGGTGACGGCGACCGGCGTTCCGAAAGTGCTTGATTTCGGCATTGCCCGCTTCGTCGGCGAGGAGCAGGCGACGCGCACGCTCAGGACGGGCGAGGGGGAGCTTCTCGGCACGATTCCCTACATGAGTCCCGAGCAGATCGCCGGCGATTCGCAGGCAATCTCCGCCGCGAGCGATGTGTATGCGATCGGCGTGACGCTCTACGAATTGCTCGTCGGACGCCTGCCGCTCGAGGTCCGCTCCGTTTCGCTTGCCGAGGCGGCGCGGATCATCCGTGAGGAGCGGCCCACGCGGCTCGGCGAGGTCGAGACAAGCCTGCGCGGCGATCTCGAAACGATCGTCGCGAAGCTCCTCGAGAAGGAACCCGGTCGTCGCTATCAGAGCGCAGGCGAGGTCGCCGACGATCTGCGCCGCTGGCTTCGTCATGAGCCGATTCGGGCCCGGCCCGCGAGCGCGATCTACCGTGCTCGGACCTTCGCGCGGCGCCATCGTGCGCTGGTGCTGTCGACCCTTGCGATCATCGTCCTGCTCGTCGCTTCGAGCGCAGCCCTCTCGATCGTGCTCTTCAAGGAGCGCGAGCAGCGGGCTCGGGCCGAGGCGGCGAACGAACAGCTTGCCCGCGAGGCCTATCACGCGACGCTCGCGGCTGCGCGGGCGTCGATCTCGGCGGGGGAGTTCATCGTTGCCGCTCGCGAGTTGGCCCTGGCCCAGCCCGAGCGACGGGGATTCGAGTGGCGGCTCCTCGACCGGATGCTCGCCTCCGTGGAGCGATCGTTCGCCGTCCTCGATGGCCCGATCGCAGCGGTTGCGATTCCCGACGCCGGATCGCGACTCATCGCCATTGACGAGTTGGGACAAGGGGTGGTCGTCGATCGCTCGGACGGAACCGTGCTCTGGCGATTCCCGACCGTACCCGGCACGACGAAGCAGGTCGCCACCGATCGCATCGGCCACCGTTTCGTCGTGCGCACGACCGGCAGCGTCGTCGCCTATGAGGTCGGCAAAGGTGAGCTCTTCCGCGCCACCCATGACTTGACGCTGACCGACGCGGCGATTTCCGCCGATGGCGAGACCCTCGTTGCGACGGATCTCGGCGGCGGCCGACTGCATCGGATCGCGATGGCCGACGGCACGCCGCTCGCGCCTCCGCGCGACGATCGCATCTATCTGCACGCATGGTTCGACGAGCGCGACCGGATCATCGTCGCCGATCGTTCGCGGGCCGAGACGAGTCCGCTCGATGGCGAGGGAGCGTGGCGCATTCCGGGCAGCTTTCGCGGCATGTCGACGAGCCGACGGACGGGCATGCTTGTCCGCGATGACGAACTGCGGGTGATCGATGTCGAGCGCGGCCTGGTGACATCGGCGCTCCGCGGGCCCTTCGGACGCGATGTCGGCTTCGCGCTCGATCGGACGGGCATGCTCCTCAGCGTGGCCCGGCCGAGCGATGTCACGGAGATCGTTCGCATGACGCCCGACGCGGAGCGCGAATCAAGCGATCGCTGGCCCGGCGTTGCGACGAACTCGATCGGTCGCGTCTGGGGACGGGCGGCGAGCTTCGATCCCGATCGCGATGTGCTCTGGACCGGCGCAGGTGACGGCACGATTCGCGCGTGGCGCCCGGGCGAGCCGGGGATCTGGTCGCTGAGCATGCCGCGCAGCTTCACCGGCCGGTTCGATCCCTCTGGCACGCGCCTGGCGGCGGCGCACTGGGGCACGCTCATGGTGCTCGATGCGGCGTCTGGAGCGGTCGAGTCGGTCACGCTTCTTCATCGCCCCGAGATTCTCACTGTTGCCTGGGATGCGAGCGGCGAGCGCATCGCGACGGCGGACGAGCGTGGCGGCGTGCGCGTTGTCGATCGCGCGTCCGGTGCGCTGCTCGCCGCGTTTCAGTGCGGTCGCACGAGGCTGACGCAGCTCGGCTGGACGCATGACGATCGGATCATCGCCACGGATGGCCGGCGCGTTGGTGTCGCGACGAGCTATGAGTCGGAGGTGATTCCGCGCAGCGTCGAGTTGCAACCCCAGTCCGATCCTCTGCGCCCATCGTCGATCGTCGCGCTCACTCCGAGCGACGCCGCGGCGCTGATCGGACCGATCGTCGTCAGTCGCGATCGACGCGGCACCGCGATTGGAGCGAGCGGCGGCACGATCCTTTGGCGCGACGCTCGGGGCGGTCGCGTGGTCTGCGTACAACCTCCGTCCGATCGGCCGGCGGAGGCGATCGACTGGATCCTCATCGATGAGGCCCGCGAGCGCCTCATCGCCGGCGCCGGACGATCGCTTCTCCACTGGTCGCTCGCTGCGATGACAGCGAAGGCCGCCGATGCGTCGGGCGCGGAGGCAGATCCGGTCGTCGGTGCGGTCCAGCCGGCGTCGCTCCTTCGCTCCCGCGTGGGTGTGCTGAGTCCCGACGGATCGCGCATCGCGATCGCGGATCGCTCCGGGTCCGTGCAGTTCTTCGACGCCGAGCGGCTTGAGCCGGTGCTCGGCATCGAGGTGCCTGCACTGGACGCCGACGATGCGGCCTGGCGTGATGCAGAGTCCCTCGTCCTCACCGGCGGCACGACGCTCCTCGCTGCGCTGGAGGCAAGCGCACGGGTGGGCGCGTCGGCGGAAGCGTCCCAGAGTCGCTCAGCGCGGCTTCGGCGGAGCCGGTCGATGGAATGGGTCGAGGGGCTGTTCGTCGACGAGCGGCTCGTCGAGCGCGTCGTCGAGCGCATCGAACGCGCGGCGGCAGAAGGGGCGATGCCCGTCGGAGCGGATGTCGAAGAGTCGAAGCGCTATGCGGCGCTACGAGGAAGCGATGCCAACCTCCTCAACAGCGAGGCGTGGAAGCTCGCCAGGCACGCCGAAGGTCGACTGGGCACGCCGACCGAGAGCGATCGCGCACGGGCCGCGCAGGCGGTGGCCTTTGCCCGCGCCGCGGACCGGGCGATTCCCGACGATCACGCGATTCTCAACACGCTTGCGATCGCCCTGATCCGCGCCCGCGAACTCGACGATGCCCTGAGCGCTCTGGATGCCTGCGACGCCCTGGCGATCGCAGCGGGCGGGCGCCGCGATCCCTTCGATGTGCTCTTCCGCGCGATGGTTCACGCGCTCCGCGATGATCCCCGCGAGGCCGAGCGCCTGCTTCAGGAAGCGGACGCTCTCGTCGCTGGTCGCAGCGCGTCCGAACTCGCATCGATCATCGTCGAGGTGCGCGAGCGCATCGCCGGTTCGGCCGGCTGAACGCAGGCATCACGGACACGCGCCCCACGCCCCGAGCAGGATCGCGATGTCGGCCTGCGCGGTGATGCCGTCGCCGTCGAGATCGGCGTCGCCGGTGTTCCAGGCGCCGAGCAGGATCGCAAGATCGGTCTGATCGACGGCTCCGTTGCGATCGAGGTCACCGACGCAGGCGGGCTGTCGCGGGCTGGCGCTGACGCCGGGCCAGAAGCCGCCTTCGAGCTGGAAGCTTCCTCCGGTGAGAACCGTGTCCGCATCGGCCTGGCCGATCGTTCCGGTCAGGGTCAGGTCGAGCCCACTCGAGGTTCCGCCGCCGCCGTCGATCGTGCGCCAGGAGAGATCGAACTCCTGGGCGGCCACGCCGAAGGCGGTCAGCGATGCGACGGCGAGGATGGCTGCGCCGCCGAGGGATGGCGGCAGATGGCGGCGGGGGAGCAGGCTGGAAGTCCTCTTCCGACTGTCGGTGCTGGTGTGCATGGCGTTGTCCTCTGGGATCTCGTGCGTCATCGCTTCACGCTTACTGAAGGCTCACGATGACGAGCACCATGCCCTCTTCGCCGCGGGCGATGCGGGTCATCGCCTTGCCGATGATCGCGCCTTGGGCCCGCGCGCGGTCGGTCACCTTCATCGCATGGCCCGGTCGATCGGAGGTCGTCAGGAGGTCGCCCGGTTCGATGCCGGAGACACGCGTATCGACCTGCACATAGACGCGACCGGTGAGGGCGACGGGCACGCCGCCGTCGGCGATCGTCGCCTCCTGTCCCATCACCATGCCCGGGCGAATGCCATTCGCGCCGCTGATCACGCCGACGACGGTCGGGTCATAGGCAGTCGTTGCGAGGAGGAGCTTGCCCGGCCGATCCGGGTCGATCGAGACGAGCATCCCCGGCTCGGGGGTGACGCCAGCGACCGCAGCGACATCGAAGCCTTCGGCGAGGTCCGAGCCGCCGGTGATCTGAAGCACGGGAGTCACGAGTCGGCCGGTGCCGTTGCTGCCCTGGCCGATGCGGACCTCGCCGCCGTTGTGGTTCAGCGAGAGCGCCGCGATCTGCCCGTTCGAACGGGCCATGATCTCGTTGTTGTCGATCACCACATTGAGGCTGCTCGTCGATCCGGCAACGATGAAGCCGCCGGTGGTGAGCGATGCGTCGCTTCCGCCGTCGACCTGAAGCCGCGTCGCCGGAGCGCTCGTGCCGATGCCGACATGGCCGTTCGGCTGGACGGTCATGCGCAGGCCGCCATTATGCAAATGCCAGTTGCCGGTCGCGCCGTCCATGTAGGTCCAACCGAGCGCGGAGCCGTTTGTGGCATATCCATAAAAAGGAAGTCCGGCGCCGCCGGCGGTTTCCATATACATGCCGCCGTAGCCGTTGGTCGTCGGGTGACGAATGCCGAAGACCTCAGCGCCGATCGTGTTCGTGCGGCCGATGAGCGTGGTCGAGGTGAAGTGGCTGCGGCCTTCGAAGTAGCCGGCCCAGCCGCTGCCGCTCGTGGCCTTCCCGAAGACGCCGTAGTTCACGCCGCTCGTGGCGGTCGCAATGCCGTAGAGGGCCGTGCCCGTGGTGCTCGCCGTGGAGGCCGAGATCGCGCGGTTCGGTCCGGTCGTTGCGGCGGCGCTCGCGGCGAGGGCGATGCCGTTGCTGCTGTCGGAGACGAACTGCCCGGCGGTCGTCTGGTTCGATCCATCGGTGTTGCGGACATAGAGCCCGACTTGCGTGCCTTGATCGCCGGCAGCGGGGTAGATCGTGACGCGTCCCTGCTGGAGGGTCGTGCCGACCGAGACATTGCCCCCCGTGTAGTGCATCGCGGTGCCGTTGACGGTCCAGAGGGAGTTGCTCCCGGCTGGGCCCTGCGGACCGGCGACGCCTTGTGGACCGGCCGGTCCCTGCGGGCCAGCAGCGCCCGTCGCGCCAGCGGGCCCCGTCGGTCCCGTTGGCCCACTCGGACCTGCCGGACCAGCAGGACCCTGCACGCCCGCCGGGCCTTGCGGACCGACGGGTCCCATCGGCCCGGTGTCGCCCGTCGGGCCTTCGTTGCCGCTCAGCGCGAAGAGGGCGTAGGGGGCCGGCGCCACGCGCTGCCGCGGGGCCAGGGTGATGCCATCGACGGTGATCTCCAGCCAGCGGTCCTCGCCGTTGAAGGCGACGACGCCGAAGTCGAGGTCAACGGTGACGAGGCCGTCCGCGACGGCGACATCCACGAGTTCAATCGGGCCGGTGACCGGCAGCGAGCCGGGGCCCGAGCCATCGAAGAGCTGGAAGCGAAGGGTCGCGAGGGTGCCCGTGAAGGGTTCGCCCGCTTGGCGGAGGCGCCCCTGATAGGTGATCGCGGTCCCGCTGAGGCCGCCTGCGACGCCTCCATCCGCCCGCCCGCCCTTCGGCGGGGTGCCGGGGAGCAATGGACTGGCCGAGGCGACGGTCGAGACGAGCGACCCAACCAGCGCCGTCGAGGTCAGGGCCGCTGCGAGGAGGAATCCGTTGGCCGAGGAGGACGGGAGGATCCGGCGCGTCGAGCGGGGGGAGGCGGGGGCCGTGGTGAGGGCAGGCGAGTCAGCGAGGGACATAGGAGGCCTTCGGTGCAAGAGGCGATGAACGGAGCCGGCGGGGCCAGCCCATCACGCGTGAGGGGCTCGATGGAGCTCCCCGGCGGTGACCATCAAGGCGACTTTGGCCGACGACGCCTCCGAGCGAAGATCACTTTTCGCAATCGATTGCCTCCCGCACCAAAGGGTTCTGGGTCCCTCGATTGACGCCTCGGGCGGGTTCCCCGTAGACTGTCCACCTCCAATCCACCAAGTCTCATCGGGAGCTTGGACATTGGAGTCCTGTCGTCCGGTCCGCCGGATTGCTGGTTCGCGTTCCGTCCTTCGAGACCACACCCGCGCATTCGCTCGGGCCAAACTCCCTTGAACGACTTCGCACCCAGTTTTGTCGCGGCTCGCCGCGTACGCCTCGAGGCTCACCGCCTCGGGACCGTTCGCTGCACCGCGGCCGCATTCCAGCCATGACGCCCTCGCGCGTCCATGGTTGCCGATGCGGCGAGCCCTCTGGGCCACGGTTTGGGTCCTGCGCCCAATCGCTGCTCATGGCTGGCAAGTCCAGCGGCCTTCGCCCAGTGCGTCCCCTCTCGTGGGGTCGCGTCGGAGCCTTCTCGCCGCCTGACCACTAGGTCAGGATGGCTGCGAGGCGTCCGAACGGGCCCTCGCAGCGCATTCGCGCAGCGTTGGACGACAGGCCACGCGAGCTTCGGCTCGGGTGGCCTTTGTGTTTTTGTCTGCTGCCTCCCGACCAATCTGCTGATGCCTGAGCCTCGCTCCGGCCTCTCACCTTCCGCTCCTCCCCGCGATGCCGCCGTCAGAACTGACCGTTGCTTCGCGTCCCACATCCTGACATCCCAACCCACATCCCAAGCCCCGTCCTTACGCCATGAACTCCGAAACCCTTCGCATCCTTGACTCCATCGCCCGCGACCGGAACATCGATCGCGAGCTCCTGATCCACGATCTCGAGCAGGCGATGATCAGCGCGGCCCGCAAGCACTTCAACTCGCTCGACACCGAGGAGTTCGGCTGTGAGATGGATCGCCTGAGCGGCAAGATCACCCTGTGGCGCAACACCGAAGAGGGCACCAAGGAGTTCATCCCGCTGGAGAAGCTTGGTCGCATTCCGGCCCAGACCGCCAAGCAGGTGATGATTCAGAAGTTCCGCGAGGACGAGCGCAACAGCCTCCTCGACGAGTTCGCGAAGCGACAGGGCGAGCTCGTCACCGGCGTGGCCCAGCGATACGAGGGCGGCGCCCTGGTCGTCCAGATCGATCGGGCGGAGGGCTTCATGCCCCGGTCGGAGCAGATCCCCGGCGAGCAGTTTCAGCCCGGCGATCGCGTCCGCTGCCTCATCCTCGATGTCCGCGACGCCATCAATCAGGTGAAGATCGTTCTCAGCCGATCGCACCCTGACTTCATCCGCAAGCTCTTCGAGACGGAAGTCCCGGAGGTCGCCGAGCGGGTCATCGAGATCAAGGCCATGGCCCGCGAGCCGGGCTTCCGCACGAAGCTGGCGGTGTCGAGCGTGGACACGAAGGTCGATGCGGTCGGCGCCTGCGTCGGCGTGCGCGGCAGTCGCATTCGCAACATCGTCGACGAGCTCGGCGGCGAGAAGATCGACATCGTCCGCTGGAACGAGTCGAGCCAGATCCTCATCGCCAACGCCCTGAAGCCGGCCGAGGTCGAAGAGGTCAGTCTCTGCTTCGAGCTCGGTCGTGCGACGATCATCGTTCGTGAGGATCAGCTCTCGCTCGCGATCGGTCGTCGCGGGCAGAATGTTCGCCTCGCCGCCCGACTCACCGGCTGGGATGTCGACATCCTCACGCCGCCCGAGTTCCAGAAGGGGCTTCAGACTCTCGAGAGCACCGTCCGATCGGTCGAGGGTGTCACGAACGACATGCTCGACAAGATGGGCGCGCTCGGCATGATCAGCGTGTTCGATATCGAAGAGGTCGGCGCGCCGGTCCTGATTCAGGAACTCGGCATGTCGGCGGAGCTCGCCGATGTCGTCGTCGAGCAATGCTCCTACCGGGCCCGCGAGGTTGCCGAGGCCCAGGCTGCGGAAAAGGCCGGCGGGGGAGCTGACCCGCGTGATGGTTCCAGTGATGGCGGTCGGGCTGCGGACAGCATTCTGGGGCGGGCCTCTGCATCGGCGACCGATGCTGCGGGTGAAGCCGCAGCGGAGAGCATTCTGGTGGGTGGATCGGGAAGCCCCGCCTCGGGTGGAGTTGCCGGCGGGGCGGACGGCGGCCCATCGGCCGATCGATAGGTCGCGATGGAGCGATTGGGGTGGATGTCCGCTGGGCCGACGCTCATCGGACGGAACGAGGAGTGATGGTCCCGCGTGGACGGGACCGAATCGGAGTGGTTGGACTGCTGATGGGACATGCCAAGTCGCCGCCCGATCCTGCGAAGGGTCGCATCCGGACGACATGATGGCGAGGAGCACCGCTTGACGACGATGAAGAAGAGCGCACTGAAGGTTCACCAGTTGGCGAAGGAACTTGGAGTCAACTCCAAGGAGATCGTGGCTCGTTGTAAGGCGGAGGAGATCCCCGACATCGAGACGCACCTCTCGCCAGTCTCGGTCGGCCTCGCCCAGACCATCCGTGAATGGTTTGCTGTCGGTGCTCCTGGAGCCGCGGAAGCTCGAGCTGAGGCTGCTGCGGACGCCCGCGCGGCCGAGACGGCGGCAGCGCCCCCGACGGGTGATGTGGAAGTGAAGCCCGCTGCGAAGGTGGCGAAGCCGAGCGGCGATGGCAGTGAGCATCAGAAGGCGACGAAGAAGGCCGCAGCGAAGCGAAGCGGCGGTGCCGCTGACGATGCGACGGCCAAGCACGAGACCCACGCAGAGCCGCAGGTGACCGCCAAGGCGGACTCGGATGCCGCCGGCAGATCCGATACCCGATCGGACGCTGCGCTGGGTTCGAAGCCAGAGCTGAAGGGTGAGGCAACGCCAGACTTCAAGCCAGAGCTGAAGACAGAGCTGAAGACAGACCTGAAGCCAGAATCGAAGCCAGAACTCAAGGCAGACGCGAAGCCCGAACCGAAGCCAGAACTGAAGGCGGACGCGAAGTCCGAACTGAAGTCCGAACTGAAGCCCGAACCGAAGCCCGAACTGAAGCCCGAACTGAAGTCAGACCACAGGCCTGACCTGAGAACCGATCCGCGGTCCAGCGCCGCCGCAGCCGACTCGAAGGTCGGTGAAGTCGCCGCGGCCCACGGCTCGCATGCAGCCAGCTCCACCTCCGCAGCCCAGCCCAGCGCCCACGCGCCAGCCGCGTCGAGTTCGACCGGCCAGCGACAGCCAGCCACGGGCCCAGCGGGTGGCAATGCTTCCTCCTCGGGCGGAGCTGCTCCCTCCGGTGGTGCTCCCGCTCGAACCATCCTTCGTCCGACCGGTCCGACCGCTCGCGGCGCCGGACACGCCGGCGGTGGCTCGCAGGGAGCTGCCCCGTCGTCTCCCGCACACGGCGCGGGTCCCGGTTCCGCCGGCCCAGCCGAGCGTCGCATCGGTCCGTCGAACCCGCCTCCGCCGCCGCCGAGCTTCGCCCCGACAGCGCCGCCCACGATGAATGTGCCCAAGCGGCCCGACTTCGTGAGGCCCGTCGGACCCAAGCTCGAGGTGCCGACCAAGAGCGCCCTCGCTGGACCGCGGGTGGTGCGCATCGAACAGCCCGATCAGCTTCCGACGCCGCGTCCGCGCAGCGCCCCCGGTACCAGCGGCCCTGGCATGGGTGGTGGCATGCGTTCAGGCACCGGCGGCACCCGCACGGGTGGGGCCTCCGGGCGAACCGACACCCGCCGACGCGATGACACCGGTCGCAGCGGTCGACTCGCCCGCGGCGGCAGCGCTGGTGACCCATGGCGCCCGCAGGATCTCGCCGAGCGTGAGGATCGCCTCTCCCGAGCGGGCGGCTTCTTCAAGTCGCACACCGCCCAGCGCGGCACGGGCCGTGGCGGTCCGGGCGGCGCAGGTCGGGGCGGCGACGCCTCGTCGGCCGGTCCGGTACACATCACCGAGCCGATCACGATCAAGGAACTCAGCGCCGCCACCGGCGTGAAGACCGCCGACATCCTCAAGAAGCTCTTCCTGATGGGCTCGCCCTCGACGATCAACGGATCGGTCGATCGCGAGAAGGCCATCGAGCTCATGATGGACTTCGACATCGAGCTCGTCGTCGAGCAGTCGAAGTCGGCTGCCGAGATCATCGAGGAGCGCTTCGCCGATCGCGAGAAGATCGACGAGCGTCCCCGCGCTCCGGTCGTCACCATCCTTGGCCATGTCGACCACGGCAAGACGAGCCTGCTCGACCGCATCCGCAACGCGAATGTGGCGTCAGGCGAAGCCGGCGGCATCACCCAGAAGACCAGCGCGTTCACCGTTCCGGTGCGGGCAGGCGATCGGGATCGTGTCGTCACCTTCATCGATACGCCCGGCCACGAGGCCTTCACCAACATGCGGGCCCGCGGCGCGAAGGTCACCGACATCGCCGTCCTCGTCGTTGCGGCCGATGACGGCGTCATGCCGCAGACCGCCGAGTCCATCGCTCACGCGAAGGCCGCCGGCGTTCCGATCGTCGTGGCCCTCAACAAGATCGACAAGCCCGAGGCCACCGACTCGAACATCCAGCGGATCCTCGGCCAGCTCGCCGGTCACGAACTCAATCCGACCGAGTGGGGCGGCACCGTCGAAGTCGTCAAGACGAGTGCGACGAAGGGAACGGGCATCCAGGAACTGCTTGAAATCCTCGACTATCAGGCCGACCTCCTCGGTCTGACCGCCGACTGCGGCGGCGACGCCCGAGGCACGGTCCTCGAAGCGAAGATGGAAGAGGGTCGCGGCCCGGTCGCGAGCGTCATCGTGCAGGAAGGCACCCTCAAGAAGGGCGACTTCATCGTCGTCGGCCGTGGCTTCGGCCGCGTCCGCGATCTCATGAACGATCGCGGTCAGCGCATCGCCGAAGCGGGACCCTCCACGCCGATCGCCATCTCCGGCATCGACGAGTTGCCCGACGCCGGCGACAAGTTCTTCGTCGTCTCCTCGATCAAGGCTGCCGAAGAGGCTGCCGAGGAACGGCGTCGACTCGATCGCGAGCGCGAGCTGGCCGCTCCGAAGGTCACCCTCGACACCTTCTTCGCGAGCCTCGAGAAGGGCAAGCGGAAGGAACTCGCCTTGGTCGTCAAGGCCGATTCGCAGGGATCGGTCGAGGCGCTCCGGGCCGAACTCTCCAAGATCGGCACGGAAGAGATCCAGGTCGTCGTCAAGCACTGCGCGGTCGGCGGGATCACCGAGAACGATGTTGCCCTGGCCGAAGCGACCAAGGCCTTCATCGTGGGCTTCAATGTCACGAGCTCCACGAAGGCCCGCACCGTCGCCGAGGCGAAGCACATCGAAATCCGTCTCTACGATGTCATCTACGACCTCAAGGACGATGTGACCAAGGCGGCCTCGGGTCTCCTCGCCCCCGAGCTCAAGCTCGAGGTGCTTGGCCACGCGGATGTCCGTCAGGCCTTCAAGATCTCGAAGGTCGGCATGATTGCCGGCTGCTATGTCACCGACGGCACGATCGAGCGCAATGCCCAGATCCGCGTGACCCGCGGCGGCATCGTCATCGAGAAGGACCGGCGGCTCGAGCAGCTCAAGCGCTTCAAGGACGACGCGAAGGAAGTTCGCGCCGGCCAGGAGTGCGGCATGAAGATCGTCGGCTACGACGACATCAAGGTCGGCGATGTGCTTGAGTGCTACAAGACCGTGCAGGTCGCCCGTTCGCTCTGATCCTGATGCCCTCCTCCATGCGACCTGATGAGCGTTTTCCAACCGACGACGGCTTCAACCGTTCTGGCCGGCCCGACCGGGCAGGCCGGGGCAAATCGGCCAAGGGGTCGAAGGGGGCCGGCGGGGCGAAGCGATCGAGTGCACCTCGGTCGGATCGCTCCTCGTTCGCGGCGGACGCCGGACGGCGGCAGGGGCCTCGCTCGGCGGGGCTTCCGGCAACGGTGCCGGCGTTCGACTTCGGTGACGACCTCACCGCGGCAGCGCCGTCCCATCGCGTCGCCCAAGTGAGTTCGCTCATCGCGCGGGTCCTCCAGGACCGGCTCGCCCGCGGGCTGAACGATCCCCGCGTGCAGGGGATGGTCTCCGTCCTCGGCGTCGAGTGCACGGCGGATCTCGTCTCCGCGCAGGTCCGCATCAGCGTCCTGCCGGCGGATCGAGCGAAGCTGGCCATCTCGGGCATTCGCAGCGCGACGAGGCATCTGGAGGGAGTCATCCGCAAGGCAACGCGTTTGCGGAAGGTCCCGCGCCTCCACTTCCTGCTGGACGATTCGCTCAAACGCGAGGCAGCCCTGGACCTGTCGCTGCGGGCATCGCTCGCCCAGCTTGAGCCAGTGCCGGAACCTCCTGATGGCGACGACGAGCCGCCCGAGCCGTCGCCCGAGTCGTCGCCCGAGTCGTCAAAGTTCAGCGGATGACGAACCTCCATCATCGAACCTCGATCTCATCCTGATCTCCGTTCCTCTGGATCTGCCCAAGGGACTTACCTGTGAAGACTGACGCCCTAGCAAACCTCTTGCCCGCGACCAAGCTCGCGCCGATCCTCAAGCGCCACGGGGCGTCGGCGCCGACGCCCGGCTCCCTTCCGTGGGGTGGACTCGACCCGATCGCGACGCTCGTTTCGAGCTTTCTCCTCTGGGAGTCATCCACGCAGCTCGCCGAGCAGGCCTTGGTGCGCATCAAGGCGGAGTGCGTTGACTTCAACGAGTTGCGGGTCTGCCTGCCCGAAGAGATCACCGGGATGCTCGGCACGAAGTATCCCTTCGCCGACGAGCGGGCCAACCGCATGCGTCGCGCGCTCAACGACATCTATCGCCGCGAGCACAAGGTCAGCCTCGATCATGTGAACGCCATGGGCAAGCGCGAGCAGCGGGCGTTCGTCGAGCAGCTCGATGGCATGGTGCCCTTCGTCTCGGGGCGCATTCTTCTCTTCCACTTCGGTCACGCGATCGTCCCGGTCGACGATCAGTTCGTCGAGCTCGCCCGCGATCAGAAGCTTCTCGCGAAGGAATCGCTCGCGGCCCCGGTCGCGACGCCCGCCGCTCGCGGAGCGAAGGACGCCAACGGGTCGAAGGACGCTCCGCCGTCGAAGGACGCAGCTGCGGCCTCCGCCGACTTGGCCGCGCAGGTCGGTCTCGCCCTGTCGAAGCAGTTCACCTCGGTCGAGGAGGCCACCAAGGCCCACATCGCCCTCGTTGGTTTCGCCGACAGCGCCTGGGAGCGGGACGCGAAGGCGATGCTGAAGAACAAGGCCGCGCGACTCGCCGCCCAGCACGCTGCCGAACGGGCAGCGCGACGCGAGGCGGAGAAGGCCGCCGAAGCCGCAGCGAAGGCCGCAGAGGCCGCAGCCAAGGCAGAGGCTGAGCGGATCGAGGCGGCGAAGATCGCAGCCAGGGCCCAAGCTCGAGCGGAGGCCCGCGCCCGCGCCGCCGCCGCCAAGGCAGCAACTCGTCAGGCGGAAGCAGCGGCGAAGGCAGAGGCGCTCAAGGCGCAGCAGCAAGCCGCCAAGGCCGCTGCGGCCGCCGCGCCGAAGGACGCGAGCAAGTCGAACCCGAAGCCGGGGGTGGTCGCGGCGTCAAAGCCGGGCGCTCCGTCCTCCGCGAAGCCACTCGCAAAGGCTGGCGCGAAGCCCGCGGCCAAGCCCACGGCAGAGAAGCCGGTCGCGAAGCCAACGGGCAAGCCCGCAGCAGTCGTGGTGGCGAAGTCCAGCGCCAAGCCAACGCCCGCAGCGAAGTCCAGCCCGAAGCCCGCGTCGAAGCCCGCTTCGAAGCCCATCTCGAAGTCCAGTCCGAAGCCCACTTCGAAGCCCAGCCCGAAGCCCGTTCCGAAGGCTGGCCCCAAGGCCATCTCCAAGGCCATCTCCAAGGCTGGCTCCAAGCCTGCGCCGAGTTCCGCTCCGAAGAAGGGCGCAGCCAAGCCGAAGCCAGCGCGGCCCGCTCCCGCAGCGCGAAAGGGCTCGGGACGGTGAGAGCTCGGCCGCTCGCGCGACGAGCGTCCGTCGGTCGCCTCGCGGCGATCATCGTGGGCTTCTCGCTCGGCTCATCCGTTCTGGTGACGACCGCCTTCGGCCGCGCCGGGCGACCGGAAGCGTCGGACGCAGCTCGATCGACAGCCCAGGTTCTCCCGATCGCGATCGGTTCCTCGTGGCATGCCCTGATGCCGCCTCGCGTGCCGCCGCATCTTGTGCCGGGCATTTTCGATCCTTCGACCGACCTTGGATCGAACCTCTCGCTGGCCGAGACGATCGAGTCCCTCGGACCGTGGCGTCGGCGCGGCGAAGCGGGCGGTGCAGAGCCGGCGCCGGTCGCGCCTTCCGATCCCGGCGTCATCGCCGAAGTGGCGCGGCACTATGTGCAGGCTCGCGCTGCGATGCTCGCGAACCAGTTGTTGCTCGCTGCAACGCACTTTGAAGCGGCACTCGCCAAGGATCCTGCGTCGCCCGATCTCCTCGTCGGCTATGCGGCGCTCCTGGCGAGGCTCGGTAACACGGCGAAGTCGCGCGACTTCTACGAGCGCGCCCTGGCGATCGATCCGACGCAGCTTGAGGCGATGCTCGCCGTCGGATTCCAAGCCCGCCAGCGCGGCGGTTTCGACGATGCCATTCGGCTGCTCGGGCCGCTCGTGCCGTTGGCGAGCGCAACCGAGGTCGATGATGCGCGAGGCAATCGACCGACACGAGCGTCGCGCCTCGACGCCTATCCGCCCCAGGCGCGGCTCGCCATCGCGATGGCCCTCGCCGATGCGCTTGCCGCGACCGGCGCCGACGCTGCCCTCATCGAGGTGGTGCGCTTCGTCGAGAGCGACGGGCCTCAGGAACTCGATCCGGCTGCGGCCTGGCACCTCCAGCGACTGCGGCGCGTCGCTGGCGATGCCCATGCGCGGCGCGGCGCGGTGCGCGACGCGTGGCAGCTCTGGTCGCAGGCTCTCCGCGCGACGATCGCGACTGATGACCCCGACGATCCCGGACATCGCCAAGATCCCTCGATCCTTCCCCTTGCGGCCCGCGTGCTGTGGGCGGAGCGGTCGCTCCTCGACGGCTCCGACGCCGATCGGGCCGGCGTCGGCGATCCGGTCGCCACGCTCAGCGAGCTGATGGCACGGACGGCCGGGCCAGGCGGCGCGGATGACGCTCCGCGCGATGCGTGGATCTCGCTCGCCGAATGGCTCGCTTCGACGGCGACCGATGAGTCGCCTCTCGACGCAGCCCTTCGGGCCAAGGCGAGTTCGCTGCCAGTGCGTCGGGGTGAACCGCGCTTCGCTCGGCTCGCCGCTGCGCTCGCTCCGGCGCAGGCGTTTGAGCGGCTCGCGGCATCGCATGATCGACGAGCGCCTGATCGTCAGCACATCGCCGCGTGGCTCCGCGCGGCCGCGTCGATCTCGTCCGAGCGAGCCGTCTCGCTTGCCACGACGCTCCTTGCCGACACGCCGCTCGCCCCGGAGTTCGTCGTCGATGGCCTCCTGCACGCGGGACTCTCCGCATCGGCCTTGCTCGACGCCCTCGCCGGCGAAGCCGCCACGGCTTCGCGCGTCGCCCTGCGCATGCGCGTCCTCAGTCGCTACGAACGGACCGCCGAGGCGTGGTCGCTCGGCGAGGCTGCCCTCGCCCGAGCCAATGAGCCCGCTGACCGGGACATCCTCCTGCGTGCGGCGCTCGCGGTGACCGTCGCCGCCGGACGATTCGAGGCCATCGCATCGTTGGTCGAGCGACTGCGGTCGGAGGAGCACGCCTCCGGTGTCGCCGATGCAGCGGATCCAGCGCGTCGGCACATCAACCTCGCCAACGAGATCGAGATCCTCCGGAGTTGGACCGACGCCGTGCAGGCAACCGCAGCAGCCGGAGCGGACCGGGCGCTCGGTCCAACGCTCGATCCTGCGGTGATCGACGCCTCCGCTGATCGCGTCGAGGCGCTCGCCGGCGACGACCTTCGGGCGAGCACGATCGTCCGACTCGCCCGGGCCAAGCGTGCGGCGGCGCTGCCGATCACCGATCGCGAGCGGGCCAGCGAGGTCCTCGGGCTCTTCCGATCGGCGATCGAGTGTGCGACGCCCGCGCCGCACCTCGTCGAGGCGGAGTTGGAGGAGGCGTGGATCGCTGCCCTCAGTCTGACCCGCTCGCTCTTTCCCCGGGCGCGCGAGGATCGGTTGAGCGACGAGGAGATCGCCGCCGAGGATGCGATTCTCGCCTTGCTCCCCGAGTCCGCGATCGCCGTCGGCGTGCGGGCGGCACGCGAGAGTCGAAGTGATCGACGCGGCGATCTTGTTGAGGCGATCTGTGCGGCCTCGGCTGCGCGACCGATGGAGGTCGGCCTCCTCCGCGAGGCGGTGCGAGGACTCGCGACGGCTCGCAGCGTGGGCGAAGCGATCGCCCTTCTCGATGAGCGTCTCGATCGCTCGCCAGCGGTTCCAGAGGTCTGGCAGCTCTGGACGGAACGGGCGATCGAGGCGGGACTCGCCGAGGTGGCCCTTGAGCGGCTGAATCGCCACGCGGCCATCGAAGAGCCTGATGCCGATCCGATCGGTGCAGTCCTGCGCGTGCTCCCGCTCCGAGCGCTCGGCCGCGAGAGCGAGGCGGCCGCTGCGGAGGAGCGGGCGTTGGAACGAAGGCTTCCGACGCAACGGACGCAGATGCTCCGTGTCGCCCGGGCGATTGATCGGGCCGCGGCCGGCGGCGCGCATGGCGAGGCCGTCGAACTCCTCTGGACTCTGGCCGAGGAGTTGCGTCCGTCGGGCGACGAGGGCGGCGGCACGGCCGACGATGGCTTGATCCGCGGACGGATCGCTGCGCTCGATCTGGCCCTTCGCCTGCCAAGCGGCGAGGATCCCGGTGGCACGACGGACCCGAGCGATCGGGCACGGCTCATCCGCCGCTTCGCCGAGGACATCCTGACCTCTGCAGATCGTCCTGGGGTGATCGAAACGATCGGGCCGGCGCCGATGATTCGCGCCGCTGGCATGCTCGCTCTCGTCGTCGACGATCTCGATGGTGACGCAGGCGGAGCGGAGGACGCCTCAACGCAGCGGGCCGCGATCGCCTCGCGAGCCGTCGCTCTTCAGGCCCGGACCCGCGCTGAGCTCGATGCCCCCGGAGCGCTCCCGTGGCTCACCATCGCCCAGGCCTTCGCCGATGCCGGGCGCCACGCTGCGGGAAGCGATTTTCTTGCGGCACTCGCGACGAGTGAGGTGCGCATGCGGCCGAACGCCGCTGCGCGGATCGCCACCGCCTGCTTCGCGCTCGACGCCGCTGCGGGCGGTCGCGCCGAGCGCTCGATCGCCCTCCTCGATCTGACTCGGGCCCGCGGCGTGCGACCCTTCGCGGGCCCGGAGCGCGTCGTCGATCGTGATGCCGATGAGATCTATCTCCTCGCCGGCCTCTACGCCATGGTGCATGACCAGGCCGGCGCCAGAGCCATTCTCGACGAGGCGCTCCGCCGCGATCCGCAGCACGCGATGAGCATGAACAACCTCGGCTGGGATCGGCTCGAGGCGGGCGAACAGGGAGATGCGGTCATCACCCTCATCGAAGGTGCGTATGCCGGTCAACCGGACGATGCGGCGATCCTCGATTCGATCGGCTGGCTGCGGTACAAGCAGGGGCGCATCGACGAGGCGGTCGATCTGCTCAAGCGGGCGATCGCGATCACCGAAGGCGAGACGAGCCTCGAGATTCTCGATCATTTCGGCGATGCGGCGTGGCGTCATGGGCAGCGCGACGCTGCCCGCAACGCCTGGCGCGAGGTGGTTCGGCAGGCCGAGTCGACCTACGCCAAGGAGGTCATCGTCGGTCGTCTGCCCGACTACGAGCGCCGCGAGCATGGCGTCGTCGTCATCGATGCCGCAGCGCTCTGGCAGCGGGTCTACGGAACGCCGCGTGATCGGGCGCGGGCGAAGCTCGATGCGATCGAGGCGGGTGGCGATCCGCCGGTTGCGGACATCTGGTAGCCGCGGCAACCGGGCATGTCGTCCGACCTTCCCGTATCGTGTGCGGTCTCACGATTTTCCCATCGATCGGCGTGGAGCGAGCAATGGCCGGACATAGTGCATGGAAGAACATCAAGCGGCGGAAGGCCGCGGTCGACGCGAAGCGCGGCAAGATCTGGAGCAAGGTCAGCCGGGCGATCATCGTCGCGGCGCAGCGCGGCGGCGGAGACCCGAAGTTCAACGCGACGCTGCGGCTCGCGATCGACGAGGCCAAGGCCGCGAACATGCCGCGCGACACGATCGAGAAGGCGGTCAAGAAGGGGACCGGCGAGGGCAGCACCGAGCGGTACGAGAATGTGCGCTATGAGGCTTTCGGGCCGGGCGGAGCGGCGATCATCATCGATCTCCTCATCGCCAACGCGAACCGCACCGCGGCCGAGCTCCGCACGATCATCGACAAGAACGGCGGCAAGATCGGCGTGCCCGGTTCGGTCGCGTTTGGCTTCACCCAACAGGGGGTGATGCTCATTCCGAGCGATGGGGTGGGCGAAGAGGCGGTCATGGAAGTCGCCCTCGGCGCCGACGCCGAGGATGTCGCAGGCGATGGCGAGTTCATCCAAGTGACCTGCAAGCCAGCCGATTTCGAGCGGGTGAAGGCCGCGCTCGAGGCCGCGAAGTTCCCGATCGAAAACGCCGAGATCACCTTCACGCCACAGACGACCGTGACCCTCGACGCCGACGCCGGCGCGCGACTCCTCGCCCTCATCGACGCGATCGAGGATCACGACGATGTGCAGAAGACCTATCACAACGCCGAGATCGAGGGGGAGTGAGAGGTTGTCGCGTCGTTCGCGGTTCTTGGGCACGGTCAGACCTCTGGGCTCTTAGGATTCTGCGCGATTCCGCCAGAGAACCACAGAGGCTCAGAGGGCACAGAGGCAGCACAGAGAAGGCAACGGAAAGAGGGAACTCGTCGCACACACTCGTAGGCGCAGCGTGGACTTGACTTGGGTCGGGACTCCTCACCGTTCCCAGCGCCTGCGCTCCTCGAGTCCCTCTGGCACCGGCACGACTCCATCAACGCACGCGCAACCTGTCTCCTCTTTCGCCTTCTCTGTGCATCCTCTGTGCCCTCTGAGCCTCTGTGGTTCTCTGGGTGATTTGTGCAGAAACCTGTGTCCTCTGTGGTGAATGAACGACGCGAAGCGTGCAGATTGCTGCGGGGCAGAGGCTGGCTGAAGCGCGCGGAGCGATGAAGCGTTAGGTTCGCCCCGCCTTGGCGGGTCGCTTTGCGCGTGTTGATGACGGTGCGGGAGTCTTGGCGGGCGCGGTCGATTTCGACGACTTCGTTGCCTTGGACGGCTTCGGGGGCTTTGCTTCGGTCACCACCGGCTTGCTTGCGGCGCGTGCCCGTGCCGCCCCATCGCCGAGGAGCGGCTTGAGATAGCGGCCGGTGTAGCTCGTCGGATGGGCGGCGAGCTCTTCGGGGGTTCCCGCGGCGACGAGCGTGCCGCCGCGATCGCCTCCCTCGGGACCGAGGTCGATGATCCAGTCGGCACACTTGATGACATCGAGGTTGTGCTCGATGACGACCAGCGTGTGTCCCGCGTCGGCGAGCTGCGAGAGGACGCCGATGAGCTTCCGGACATCGTCGAAGTGCAGCCCCGTCGTCGGTTCGTCGAGGATGTAGAGCGTGCGCGGCGCGACGCCCGACGGCCCGCTCGATGTGCCCAGCTCCGACGCGAGCTTCACGCGCTGCGCCTCGCCTCCCGAGAGCGTCGTCGAGGCCTGCCCGAGCTGGATGTAGCCGAGACCGACCTCCTGGAGGCACTCGAGCATTCGGCGGATGCGCGGGTGGGCATCGAAATAGCTGGCCGCATCGTCGACGGTCATGTCGAGGACATCGGCGATGGTCTTATGCTTGTATTTGACCTCCAGCGTCTCGCGGTTGTAGCGAGCGCCCTTGCAGGTGTCGCAGACGACGAAGACATCGGGGAGGAAGTGCATCTCGATCTTGCGGACGCCCTGACCCTGGCAGGCCTCGCAGCGGCCGCCCTTCACATTGAAGCTGAAGCGGCCCGGTTCGTATCCGCGGATCTTCGACTCGCTCGTCAGGGCGAAGATCTTGCGGATCTCGTCGAAGATGCCCGTGTAGGTCGCGGGATTCGACCGCGGCGTGCGGCCGATCGGCGACTGGTCGACATCGACGACCCGCTCGAATCCCTTCAGTCCGCTGATCGCGGTGTGGGCGCCGGCGACGATCCGGGCGTCGTGGATCTCGATGAGGGCGCTGTGCAGCAGGATCTCGTTCACCAGCGTCGACTTCCCCGATCCGGAAACGCCGGTCACGCAGAGGAGGCCGTTTGCCGGAAATGTCACATCGATCGACTTGAGGTTGTTCTCGCGGGCCCCGCGCACGGCGATGCCGCGCTGCGCGTCGACGGTGCGTCGTCGCGCTGGCACTTCAATCTGCTTGCGCCCGCTCAGGTATGCGCCGGTCAGCGATGTCGGATGACTGGCGATCTCAAGCGGCGTGCCCGCCGCGACGATCATCCCGCCGTGGCGCCCGGGGCCGGGGCCGACATCGACGATGAAGTCGCTCGCCCGAATCATGTCCTCGTCATGCTCGACGACGAGCACGCTGTTGCCGATGTCGGCGAGGCGTCGCAGCGTGGCGACGAGCCGATCGTTGTCGCGCTGATGGAGGCCGATTGTCGGCTCGTCGAGGACATAGGCGACGCCGACGAGGCCGGAGCCGACCTGCGTCGCGAGGCGAATGCGCTGGGCCTCGCCGCCTGAGAGCGTCGAACTCGTGCGATCGAGGGTGAGGTAATCGAGTCCGACGGAGGCGAGGAATCCGAGACGCGCCTGGATCTCCTTGAGAATCGGCCCGGCGATCGAGCGCTGTTCGGGGGAGAGGGCGAGCGAGGCGAAGAAGCCGATGGCCTTCTCGACATTGAGTCGGCAGACCTCGGCGATGTTGAGGAAAAGCGACCCGGAGCGAATGCGCACCGCGAGGGCCGCGGGCTTGAGGCGGGCGCCCTGACAGCTCAGGCAGGGAGCGTCGCTCATGTACGCGGTGAGCCGCTCCTTGACGATGTCGCTTTCGGTTTCGAGATAGCGGCGCTTGAGTCCCGGCAGCACGCCTTCCCACGAGAATCCGAGCTTCGTCTCCTCCTCGGGGGTGAGTCCCTGCATGAGTTGCCGACGGGGCTTCGTCGGCTGCTTCGCGAAGGGCACATCGAGATCGAGGCCGAGCTTCGTGGCGAGCTTGCGGAGCAGTCGCCCGTACCACATGTTCATGCGCGGACCGTTCTTTCGCCACGGATCGATCGACTCGCCGAGCGGCTTGTCGGGATGGGGCACGACGAGGCGCTCGTCGAGTTCGCTCACGCGGCCGAGTCCCGCGCAGGCCGGACAGGCGCCATGCGGTGAGTTGAAGCTGAAGAGCCGCGGCTCGAGCTCCTCGAGCGAACACTCGGGATGGATCGAACAGGCGAAGCGCTCGCTGTACCGCTCCTCGCGCCACGACTCGCCCTCCTCGATGAGGACGACGACATTGCCTTCGGCGAGCTTCAGCGCCGTCTCGACGCTCTCGGCGAGTCGCTGGCGTCCCTCGGCGTCGATCTGCACGCGATCGACCACGGCCTCGACATCATGCATCTCGTACCGGCCGAGCTTGAGCGGATTGTCGCCGCCGCTCTTGAGGGCCTCGCGCAGGTCGACGATCGTGCCGTTCACGCGGGCCCGGACGAAGCCCTGCTTCTGGATCAGCTCGAGCGCGTCGCGATGGAATCCCTTCTTCGATCGGACGACCGGGGCACAGATCATCGCCCGCTTGCCGGCCCGCTGCTCGACGAGCGTCTGCACGATCTGCGACGCGCTCGCCGCGGTGATCGGCAGGCCGCAGAGTTCGCCCGGCTGCTTGCCCTTCGGTTCGCTCACATGCCAGCAGGTCGGCTGTCCGCAGCGGGCGAAGAGCAGGCGCAGGTAATCGTAGATTTCGGTCGTCGTCGCGACGGTCGAGCGCGGCGTATGGCCGCCGGTGCGCTGTTCGATGGCGATCGTCGGCGGCAGGCCCTCGATCGCCTCGACATTCGGCTTTTCCATCTGATCGAGAAACTGGCGGGCATACGCGGAGAGCGACTCCATGTACTTCCGCTGGCCCTCGGCAAAGATGGTGTCGAAGGCAAGCGAACTCTTGCCCGACCCGGACACGCCGGTGATGACGACCAGACGGTCGCGCGGGATGTCGAGGCTGACATCCTTGAGGTTGTGCTCCTTCGCGCCGCGCACGCGGATGCATTGGCGGGGGTCGAGGATGCTGGCGGAGGCGAGGGGCTGCGAGGAGGACATGCGAGGGAATCGTACCCGATGATAGGGATTTGTTCGGGCGTGCTCGAAGGACACCCTTGTGCGTCGACCGAAGCGTCAAGACGCCCCGTTCGACGGCGGAGCTGCGGCTTCGCCGGTTCTCAGTCCTCCGTTGCATCCCGGCAGCGAAGCGACGGGGGGGGAGTTCACCCACACAGTCGCGGAATGTGCGTCCTTCGGGCGGGTTGATCCGAATGAGTCTTTGCTCGTATTGGTCCACCCCCGCATGTCGCCGGTCGCTTCCCCCAATCTCACGCCCTCCGCCGCCGCCCCCGTCACGCTCTTCGTGACGACCGTGAAGGCGCAGCCGACCGAACTCCCGGCAACGCGCGTCCATCGCGATGGGACCCCGGACGCTCCGCCGATGCCGCCCACGCGGGTGAAACAGGTGCATCCAGCCGACCTCGCCCTCCTCTCCTCGGCGGCCCGATCCATCCGGCTGCGAGGCTGACGAAGAGGAGACGACGAGGCGAGACCATGAAGCGAGACCATGAAGAAAGACCCGCTGCCTGAGCAGCGGGTCGTGTTGTTCATGGGGATCAGCGACGGCCGGTCAGTTGATGCAACTCACATCGAGGGAGAGGCGGAACGCGCCGGTCGCACCCTGGAAGCCCGAGACGCGAATGAAGAGGACTTCGCCGCCTGAGGCGTTGACGGTCAGCTCGGACTTGCGATTGAAGCCCTGAAGCTGGCAGCCAGGCTGCGCGCTGTCGTCGTTGCAGAGGATCTGGTCGCCCAGCCCGCCGCATCCCGTGTACACGGCGAGCGTCGTATCGAAATCGGTCACTCCGTCGCAGGTTGAGATCGTGACGGAACCGGAGCAGGGCATCTCGAAGCGATACCACTCGTCGATCGTGTCGCCGGCCGCGCAGCTCGAGAGATCGGCCTGCACCCAGGTGTCGCCGGCATTCGTGCCGTCCACCGTGACATGGGTCTGGCTCGGAAGTTGATGGGCAATGTCGCAGCGATCGCCGCGCTTGATCGGACGGATGGTCAGCTGACCCGGACCTTCCGCGATATCGCCATTCATGTACTTGTATCCGCCGACGCGGATCGCCATGCATTCCCCGGCGCCGATCGGGAAGTCGACGAAACTATTGAAACCGCCGTTCGCGTCATCGCTGCACGCGATCAGGTAGGCGGTCGAGAAGATCGTCGCGGGACAACTGCATCCGCTCGGCGCTGTGTTGCCATAGACGCCGAGGACCGTATCGAAGCTCGAGTCGTAGGTATGCACGATGAGCGCGCCGTCATAGGGCATCGTGTAGCGATACCAGATGTCCTTTCCGATCGTCGCCGTATCGCCGTCGCAGGAGGATGGGAAGCTCCCGGGACTGTCGGTCGCCGAGGCATTGCAGATCGGCTCGATGATGGTGCCGCTTCCGCTGAGGACGATTGCCTGCGGGCAGTTGTCGTTCGGCGGCGGCTCGCAGGGGCCCCACGCGCCGAGCAGGATCGCGAGGTCGGCGGCGTCGGTGGTGCCGTTGGCGTCGAAATCCGAAAGTCCGGTATCGCCCCACGCTCCGAGCAGAATGGCAAGGTCGGGAGCGTCGGTCATGCCGTCGTTGTTCAGGTCGGTCGCGCAGGGGCAGGGACCGCTGGCGAAGAGTGAAGATGCGAAGAGAAGTGCGGCGGCTGCGCCGATGCGGTGCGTCGTCATGATTCGTCTCTCTGGATGGGGCTCTCGATCGCGACCACGGGTTGCGATGCGGGCCAGAGGGAAGCGCAGGTCGCGAGCGGAGCGCCCGATCACCTGTTGTGGGGTTCTAGAAACACCACACGAGCAGGGACGATGGCTCGCGTCAGTCGTTGGCGCGGATCTCGCCCCGTCCGTCGCTGATGAAGTGCCCAAATCCCCCGGGCCACCAACGAGCGCGGGTGTATGTCTGTCCCGGATGGCGGGCGGCTTCAGCCCGGAACGCTGCGACATCGGCGGCGAGCCATACGAGGGCGAGGAGGATGGCAAATCCCATGCTCAGCGCAGCGAAGCGGAACGACGCGAGGCGCGAGCGGGCTCTGAGTTCCGGACGGGCAAAGTGCGCCCCGCATTCGGGACAGGGGCCATCGAAACGCTTCGGCGGCATCGGGTGATCGCAGGCGGGACAGCGATGGGCAGCCCAGCGATCGAACGCCTCCGCTTGGGCGAACCGCCGGAAGATGCCGGGCGGCGACGCGACGCGGTGGAGCGCAGCGACGAGTGCAAGCAAACCGCCCGCGACGACGAGCATGGCGGCGGTGCCGCGCGAGAGGATCTGAACGGCCTCGCCTCCGCTGAGGATCAGGCAGAAGAGCGGCGTGAGACCGACGCCCGACAGGCACGCGAGGAGTGCCTCCGAGCGCCACATCCGACGCTCGGTGCTCGGAGGGGACATCGTGGCTTCCTCAGTCATCATCGTTCGAGCGCTGGGCCGAGATCCATCGTCGGTTGGCGACGAGGTAGACCATGGCAAGCACGCCCGCCGCGATGAAGCCGATGATGCCGAGCGTCTGAAGGCCGGCTCGCTCCGGCGTGCCGCTCGCGTGCACGAGAATCGCCGAGCTAACGGTCAGTCCCGTGACCATCATCGCGAATCCGATGTTGCGGCTCGCGTGTTCGATGGTCGTCGTGAGTCGCGTCAGTCCCTTGTGCTGAAGGTTGATCGCAAAATTATTCTGTCGAGCGGCGCCGATGAGGAGCTTCAGCTCTCTTGGCAGATCCTCGATGAGCGATGCGTACTGCCCGAGATTGCGAATCGCGCGATCGCGCATCGCCCGCCATCCGTAGCGATCGCGCACCACGCGCTCGATCGAGGGCCGCATGTGGGCGACGAGATCGAAGCCTGGATCGATGCTCCGTCCGACCGCCTCGATCGTCGTGAGGGCCTTGATGAGGAGGACGAGTTCCGAGGGGAAGCGCAGCGAGTGGGCCCGCATCGTCTCGAAGAGCGTGTTGAGAAGCCCCGGCAGGTCGAACTGATCGAAGCTCTGCGCTTCGAAGGAACGGACCATGTCCGACATGTCCGCGCGGAAGGCGGCGTTGCCGAGCGTCGCCGGGGGGACATTGGCGAACGCTCCGCAGACCTCGATGACCCGTTCGACATCGGCCTCGGCCACACCCTTCACGAGCTGGACGAGCTGGTCCATCGTGCGGCGCTCGAGGCGACCCGTCATGCCGCAGTCGATGAAGCCGGCGACGACGCTGCCGTCCTCCTGCACGAGCGCGAAGAGATTTCCGGGATGCGGATCGGCGTGGAAGACGCCGATTTCGAGACACTGCTTCGCGACGGCGTCCGCGCCGCGCGAGACGACCTGTCGCCGCTGCTCGGCGGAGAGGTCTCCGTCGCCGAGACGCGAGAGGAGTATCCCGATGAACTCCTCGAGGGCGAGGACGCGGCGCGTCGTCGCGCTCCAGTGGACCTTCGGGAAGCGGACCGTCGGATCGTCGGCGAATGCCCGACGAAGGGTCTCGGTGCTTCGGGCCTCGTAGGTGAAGTCGACCTCGCGCTTGAGTTCGCGGGCGAACTCGCGGACGACATCGGTCGGATGAAAACCGACATTCGTAAAATGATTCTCGACGAAGCCGGCGAGCGTGCTCAGAATCTCAAGGTCCGCCTGGGTCCGCTCCTCGGTGCCGGGGCGCAGCACCTTGAGGACGACGGGGGTCCCGTCGGCGAGCACCGCCCGGTGCACCTGAGCCATCGACGCCGCTGCGATCGGCGTCTCGTCGATCGAGGCGAAGAGTTCGCGTTCGCGTCCCTCGAACTCGGCGTGCAAGACGCCGCGAATCTCCTCGAAGGGGAGCTTCGGGCCTTCCGCCTGGAGCTTCTCGAACTCCTTCGCCCACTCCTCCGGGACGAGGTCCTTGCGGCAGGAGAGCATCTGGCCGAGCTTCATGAAGGTCGGGCCGAGTTCCTCCATCACCTTGCGCATCCGCGCGGGACGAGCGAGATGCTCGGTCGGTTCGCGACTCGCCCCGACGAGGCCGAATCCGCGCTGGATGTGGCGGTCGAGTCCGAGATGGGTGACCACATCGGCGAACCCGTTCCGGACGAGCACATCGAGGATCTCCCCGTAGCGCTTCACATGGCGGATCGTGCGGGCGGCGGTGGCAACGGGCATCACCGTCACTCTACCACTCCCCGGAGCGGGAAGGCGACGGCACGCTCGCGCGGCGAATCGCTATCCTTCACGGCTATGGCAGAAGCCAGATCCGACAAGTCCGGGGCCCGCGACAAGGCGATCGAGGTGGTCGAGCCGATCGGCAAGCGCGTCCTCATCCGCAAGGACGAGGACAAGAAGGTCACGAAGGGCGGCGTCCATCTCCCCGACAAGATCGAAATCCCGACCCTCACCGGTCGGGTCGTGGCGGTGAGCGCCGAGGTCGCCCGCAACGCCGACTATCCGATCCAGCAGTACGACCGCGTGCTCTTCAATCCGAAGCATGCGATTCCGGTCGACTTCGAAGGTGACAACCGCCTGTTCGTCGTCCCGATCGAGGACATCGTCGCGGTGTTCCGAAAGTCGTGAGCGAGGCAGTTGGCGAGCGTCGTCCCTGTCCGCCGGTGACGCGGCCGTTTCGTTCGGTGCTGCTCGCCCCGGGTTCGAAGAGCATCACGAATCGCCTGTATGTGCTGGCAGCGCTCGCCGACGGCGCGTCGATCGTCCGAAGGCCGCTCCGCGCCGACGATACCGATCGTCTGCTCGCCGCGCTCGCCGAGCTTGGCATCGCTTCCTTCTGGGAGGGTGATGCGGTGCGCATCGTCGGCGGCGGGGGACACCTGCCGCGCGGCGGACGGGTCGACCTTGGCGACGGCGGCACGCCGACGCGTTTCCTGCTGGCCCTTGCGACATGCGCTCGTGAACCGGTTGAGATCGACGGCAGCGCACGGATGCGCGAGCGGCCGGTCGATGAGGGCATCGCTCTCCTGCGCTCGCTTGGCGCAGCGATCGGCGGCCGCGAGGAGCGGGGCGTCGAGCGGCTGCCCGTCCGCGTCGAACCGACCGGTCCGCTCGCCGGTGGCGAGGTGCTCGTCGGGCGCACCGCGTCGAGCCAGTTTCTCTCGGCTCTCCTCCTCATCGCCCCAACGATGCGCGCGCCGCTCGACCTCCGCTACGCGTCGCCGCCGACCAGCGCGTCCTATCTTGACCTCACCGTCGATGCGCTCCGCTCGGTCGGCGTGCCCGTGGCGACCGAGCGGGCCGCCGATGGAACGCTGCGCGCCCACCGCGTCGATCCTGCCGCGATCCGGCCCTTCGATCGCACCGTGGAGCCTGACGCGAGCAGCATCGTCTACGCGGCCGTCGCGGCGGCGCTGGTCCCGGGATCGGAGGTGACGCTCGCGGGCGTTCCCGCGTCCAGCGTGCAGCCGGACTGCGCGCTCCTCGATGCGTTGGCGTCGATGGGGGCGCTGATCGAGCGACGCGAGGGCGCCGTCGTGGTCCGCGGCGAAGGCCGGCTTCGCGCCTTCATCGGTGATGCCTCGCGTTTTCCTGACGCCGCACTCGCCCTGGCCGCAGCGTGTGCACGGGCCGACGGCAGGAGCGTCATCACCGGCCTCCGCACGCTGCGCGTGAAGGAGAGCGATCGGATCGCAGCGCTCGCGACCGAACTCACCCGCATCGGATGTCACTGCGAAGCGACCGACGATCAGCTCACGATCGATCCCCGAGCGGTCGACGGTCGCGCGGTCACCATCGAAACCTATCGCGATCATCGCATCGCCATGAGTTTCGCGGCCCTGAGCGTCGCTCTCCCGGGCATCTCCATCGCGGATCCCGGCTGCGTCGCGAAGAGTTACCCGCACTTCTGGGAGGACTTCGAGCGAACCGTTCGTCCTCCATCCTCGTCCGGGCCGCGCACGGCCGAAGGCTCGTCCCCTGACGGCGGTAGCATGTCGCCGTGACGACGCGCGTCCCATCTCGCCTGCCACCGTTTTGGCACTTCGCCCGGCGCATGCTGCGCCATCGCGGGCTCGTCGTCGGAACGCTGGTCTTCTCCGCTCTCTCGGCGGGTGGGCTCGCCGCGGGACTCGTGAGTCTCGGGCCGATGCTTCGCATGATTCTCGAGCGGGGCGGCAAGGGCGAGGCCGGCGGCGAGCACCTCCGTTCGATCAGCGAGCGCTGGATCACGGAGCACGCAGCGACGCTCGGGCCGTTCACCGATCTCCTGCGCGCCGCGTCTGCCCGGCTTCCGACCGATCCCTATGACGGCATCCTCCTCCTGATGGGCGGCATCGCGCTCCTCACGGTGCTCGGGGCGACGGCGAACTTTCTCCATCAGTGGTGCTCGCTCACGCTCGTCACGCGAACGACCGCCGCGATTCGCCTCGAAGTCTTCCGGCACGCACTGCATCTGCCGCTCGGCACGGTCATTCGCCGCGGCCCCGCCGAACTCATCTCGCGGGTCACGAAGGACACAACGGAACTCCAGCGCGGGTTCCTCGCCCTCACGAGCAAGGTGCTCGCCCAGCTCACCAAGGGGCTCGCCGCATTTCTCGCGGCGATCTGGTTCGATTGGCGGCTTACCGCGGTGGCGATTCTCGTGGCGCCGCCGCTCGCGATCGTCCTGCGGAAGTTCGGGAAGCGCATCCGTCGCGGTTCGCGCGGAGCGCTTCAGGCGCAGGAGGACCTGCTTCGCACCAGCAACGAAAGCCTGCAAGGGCTGCGGGCGGTGAAGACATCGAGCGCCGAGCGGCAGGCGCTCTCGCGCTTCGGTCGGGCCAATCGACGGGCGATTCGCGAGGAACTCGTCGTTCGAACCGCTCGGGCCATCTCCGGTCCGCTGGTCGAAACGCTTGCGGTCTTCGCCATTCTTCTGCTGGCGACCGTGGCGGCGAAGCAGATTCTCGACGGGACGATGGCGTTTGAGCGATTCATCCTGGCCCTTGGCGCGCTCGGCATCGCGGGGGGATCGTTCAAGCCGCTCACCGGACTCATCAATGATGTGCAGGCTGCGTCGGCACCTGCCGAGCGGCTCGTTGCGATCACTGATACGCCCGTCGAGGGGCGGCGCGAGCGCTCGCTTCCGAGCTTTCCCCGGCATCGGACTGCCCTTTCCTTCGAAGCGGTTTCATTTCGATACGGCGACGACGGGCCAGCCATCCTTCGGGACATTTCGCTCACCATTCGTCACGGCGAGACGGTGGCGATCGTCGGCCCCAACGGTTGCGGCAAGACCACGCTGCTCTCGCTCGTGCCGAGGCTTGCCGATCCGACGGAGGGGCGCGTGCTGCTCGACGGCGTGGATCTGCGGGCCGGAACGCTTCGCTCGCTGCGGGCACAGATCGGCGTGGTGACCCAGGAGGCGGTCCTCGTCGCCGACACGATCGCCGAGAACATCCGCTTCGGACTTACCGGGGTGAGCCGCGACGCGATCGAGCGGGCGGCGCGACAGGCCCACGCCGACGCCTTCATTCGGGCGACGCCGAAGGGCTACGAGACGCAGGTCTCCGAGATGGGCGCATCGCTCTCTGGCGGGCAGCGGCAGCGGATCGCGATCGCTCGGGCGATCCTGCGCGATCCGGCGATCCTCATCATGGACGAGGCGACGAGTCAGGTCGATGCGGAGAGCGAGGAAGAGATCAATCGGGCGATCCGCGACTTCTCGACGGGGCGCACCGTGCTCGTGATCGCCCATCGGCTTTCGACGGTGCTCAGCGCCCATCGCATCGTCGTGATGGATGGCGGCCGCATCGTCGACAGCGGTCGGCACGCCGAGCTCTTTGAGCGTTGCGAGACCTATCGACGACTGGCCCGGACCCAACTCGTCGGCGAGCCGGAGAGCCTCGACGGCGGGCGCGGCCGTGGCCCGGATGGAGTCCTCGGATGAGCGACATCATTCTCTTCATCATGCTCGCGGCGGTGGTCGCCGCGGTGGTCCTGCTCGTTGTGCTCCTGGCGCGGCAGCGAAGCCTGGGCGAATCGCTGCGCGCGGAACTCCGCCGCATCGAGCAGGCCGGGCGCACGGATGCGACGCAGCAGCGTCAGGAACTGCAGGCGCAGTTGGCCCAACAGCGCGGCGACCTGGCCCAGCAGCGAAGCGATCTCGCCCAGCAGCGGCGCGAGCTTGACGAGCGCATCGCCCAGTTCGAGGCAAGACTTTCCGAGCAGGTCGGCAGGCTCACCACCGCGACCGGTCAGGCGAGCGCTGCGCAGGCGAGTGAACTCGGTCGCGTGCAGGCGCTCCTTGGTGAGGAGCTCACCCGCACGCGCACCGAGATCGCAGGCGCGGTCGGCACGCTGTCGCGCGAGAACCTTGCCCTGCTCGGCTCGATCGCGGATCGCGTCTCGCAGCAACTCGCCCACCAGACCCGCGAATCGGGGGAGAGCATCGAGCGGCTGCGCACGACGGTCGAGGTGAAGCTCGCCAGCATTCAGGCCGCGGCGGACGCGAAGCTCGAGGAGATGCGCCTCACCGTCGACGAGAAGCTCTCGAACACGCTGACGGCTCGGCTCGGCGAGAGCTTCCGGCAGGTCAGCGATCGGCTCGAGGCCGTGCAGAACGGCTTCGGCGAGATGCGATCGCTCGCGGGCAATGTCACCGATCTCCGCAGGATCATGACCAATGTGAAGACCCGCGGCGTGTGGGGCGAGGTGCAGCTTGCGAATCTGCTCGGGCAGCTCTTCACCGAGGCGCAGTACGAACGGAACTACCGGCCGCGACCGCGCAGTCAGGAGAGCGTCGAGTTCGCGCTGCGCTTGCCCGGCCAGGACGCCGATTCCGGGCCGGTCTATCTTCCGGTCGACTCGAAGTTCCCGATCGAGGATTACCAGCGACTCGTCGAGGCTTCGGAAGCGGGGGATGTCGAGGGCGTGCGTCAGGCGACGCGGGCGCTCGAGAGCCGCATCGAAGCCTGTGCCCGCGACATTCGCGACAAGTATGTCAACCCGCCGGCGACGACCAACTTCGCGGTGCTCTTTCTTCCGACCGAGGCCCTCTACGCCGAAGTCGCGAAGATGCCCGGGCTCATCGAGCGGCTTCAGCGCGAGTGTCGCGTGACGGTCACCGGCCCGACGACCTTCAGCGCCTTCGCGATGGCGCTCCTGATGGGCTTCAGCACGCTCGCGATCCAACGGCGCTCCGCCGACATCGCCAAGCTGCTCGGTGCGGTCAAGACCGATTTCGGTAAGTTCGGCGAGCTTCTCGTGAAGGTGGAGTCGAAGCTCGACGACGCGAAGGACTCGATCGAAAAGGCCCGCGGACGATCGGATCAGATCGTCCGCAAGCTGGCCAAGGTCGACGAGCTGCCGGCCGAGGAAGCGCGACTGCTGCTGCCGGAGACGGACGCAGATGCCGTCAACGGCGCCGCGCTGGAGTGAGCGCGGGATGCCGCGCGTATCAGCCAGAGAACCAGAGAACCAGAGAACCACAGAGGCACAGAGGGCACAGAGGATGCACAGAGAAGGCGAAAGAGTAGACAGGCTGCGCTTGGGTTGATGGAGTCGTGCCGGTGCCAAAGGGACTTGAGGAGCGCAATCGCTGGGAACGGTGAGAAGTCCCGACCCAAGTCAAGTCCACTCTCCGCCTACGAGTTTGTGCAGCGATTTCCCTCTCTCCGTTGGCTTCTCTGTGCTGCCTCTGTGCCCTCTGAGCCTCTGTGGTTCTCTGGCGGAATAGTGCAGAACGCTCTGTGGTTCTCTGGCGCAAGCGTGCAGAAGGCTGCGTGCGCAGTGCGCGGCGCCTCAGACCCGACCGCTCTCCCATCACCGCAGATACGCCATCGTCGCGAGCGCGATGCCGAGGGCCGCAAATCCGAAGGCGAGCAGCGCGAGGTACCAGGTCGCGAGGTCGCGCTTCTCCTGCGGTCGGTCGAGCAGTTCTTCGACGAGGGTTTCGGTGCGCGTCGCAGCGACCGAGAGGCGATCGACGGCTGCGCGGAGGGACTCGACCTGTTCCTGAAGTGCGGCCGAATCGCGTCGCGTTGCCGGGAGCGCTTGGGCGCTCGCTTCGGCGCTCTCGGCGTCGGCGACGCCTGGCGGCACCGTCGGGACGAGGTTCGTCTGAAGCATGCCGAGGGCGTCGGACTGCATCCTCGTCTGTTCCATCAGCTCGTCGAGCCGATCGTCAACCTCGCGAATGCGGTCGCTCGCCTGCCGGAGGGTCACGGAGAGACCCTGGACGAACTCGTCGAGTTCGCGACGCAGCAGCGGAAAATGCTCGCTCACCCGGGCGAGCGGCACGATCGCGTCGGCGATCTTCTCCTGGGCCCGCCGCGTGTCCTGTCGCACCTGCCGAATCTCTTCGGCGAGCTCCTCCAGCCGACGCCGGTTCGATCCGGGCGCGGAGGGGAGGTAGCGGGCAAGCGAGGTGAAGAGCGACATCGCGAAGTGAGTGTATCCAGCTCACCGCAAGCCGGAATTTGGGCGTGAATTTGGGCGGGATTGTGAGCGGGTACTCGGCGGGTATTTGGCCCGGCGTGAAGGACCGCGACTGGATCACCCGAGGCGGTCGGCAAGGCCGTTCCCGGTAGGATGGCCGCGTCGTGCGATTCCCTTTCCGATGCCATGCGATCAGTGCGCTCCTCGTGATCGCGATCGGTCCGCTCGCCCTCTCGGGCTGCGGCGATCGCGGCGATGCGGGCGGGGGAGGCGATGCCCGCTCGGCCCGGGAACCTGTCGCGGATCGCTCGACGGATCCATCGAACAGAGCGCCGGCCAGGAGGGGCCCGCCGCAGTCGATCGGCGAGAGTCGCATCGTCTCGTTGAGCCCGGCGATGACGCAGGTGCTCGTCGACCTCGGCATCGGCGAGCGCATCGTCGGCCGAACGCCCTTCTGCGACGCGATTCCGAGTGAGGTCGCGATCGTCGGTTCGCTCCTCGATGTCGATTACGAGCGGCTCCTCGCGGTCGACCCGACCCATCTCATCGTGCAGCCCGCCGCAAGCGGCACAGATCCGGAGCTTGAGCGTTTGGCCGCCGCGCATGGCTGGGTCCTCATCGAGCAGGGGCTCGACCGGCTTGCGGATGTCGCTGACTTCGTCGACGCGCTTCCGGATGCGCTGCGCATCGATCATCGCGGCGCGGCTGAAGCGGCCGAACTCACCGCCCTGCGCGAGCGAACTGCCGCTGCGAGCCTGCGGCTACGAGCGCTGCTGCCGCCCACCCCAAATGTCACGCAGCCCGATCGGGCCAGAGGCATTCGCACGCTTCTTCTGGTCGGAACCGATCCGCCGACGGCGGCCGGCCGATCGACCTTTGTCGATGAGATGCTACTGGCGGCCGGCGGTGAGAACGCCACGGAGGCGGAGGGCTATCCCGAACTCACCCTTGAGGACATCGTCGGACTCGATCCTGAACGCATCCTCGTTCTTCGCGAGATCGCGATCGAACCGCGCGAGGCCGATCTCCTCCTCGCCCCCTTCCGCTCGACGGCGACACGCGCAGCGCTCGCCGGCAGGGGAGTCAACCTCTTCGTCGATCCCTTCGTCATGTTGCCGTCGACGCGGGCCCCGGAGGTCGTCGAACGGCTGCGCAGCGCACTGAGCGCGGGTGCGTCGTGAGTCGTCGCTCGCTCGGACTCCTCCTGCTCCTCGCTGCGTTCAGCGGCGCGCTGGCCCTTCGCTATCTCGCTGGCAGTAGCGGCTTCGGCGCGCCGCACCCGTCGGTCGAACGCTATCGACTCGACAGCGGTCTGGCGGCGACCGCGGCAGGGGTGGCGCTCGCGATGGCCGGACTGTTCCTCCAGGTCCTTCTCCGCAATCCGCTGGCGTCGCCCTTCGTCCTCGGGCTCTCGAGCGGCGCCGGATTTGGCTACATGTTTGCCCTGTACCTTGGCTGGCTCGGCTGGCTCGGTTGGCTCGGCATATCCAGCGAGAGCGGTGTCGGCGCCGCCGCGTCGGCGCTCGGCCTGACCACGCCCGTTCTCTTCGCGACGCTCGGGGCGTTCCTCACCTTGGGAATCGTCTGGCGGATCGGCGTCCGCCGCGGCGCGGTCGATCCGCTGGCGCTGGTGCTCGCCGGCGTGATCGTGGGTTCGATCTTCTCCGCCGGAAGCGCAGCGCTCCAATCGCTCGTTCCCGCCGGACTTCGCGGCGACTTCGTCCTGTGGATGATGGGGCGCGTGCCGGAAGCGCCGCCGCAACGGCTCCTTCTCGTCGTCAGCGCATTGGCCGTCACGGGCGCCGGCCTGGGCATCGTGCTTGGCCGCTCGCTCGACGCTGCCTGTCTCTCGGATGACGAGGCGAGGAGCGTCGGCGTGCCGCTCGGTTGGCTTCGCGTGACGCTCTTTCTCGCTGCGGGCATCCTGACCGCGGCGACCGTCTCGCTCACCGGGCCGATCGCATTCGTCGGACTGGTCGCTCCGCACGCCGCACGATTGCTGGTCGGTCCGCGCCACGCGACGCTTGCCCTCGGGTCGGCGCTGGCGGGGGCGGCGCTCCTGCTCGCCGCTGACTCCGCCCGCCAGCTTCTTGAGATCGGCGGCGGTCGGCTCCCGGTCGGCGTGCTCACGGCGGTCATCGGCGGGCCGGTCTTTCTCTTGCTCCTGCGGCGAGCGCCGATTCTTCGTCAACAGGGAGCGACCTGATGATCGAAGCTCGGTCCGTCGATGTAAGCCTCGGTGCGCATCTGGCGCTCTCGTCGGTGAGCGTTCGTCTGACGCCGGGTCGGAGCGTTGCGATCATCGGTCGAAACGCAGCCGGGAAGACGACGCTCCTGCGAACCCTTGCCGGTCTGCTCGAGCCCGATGCGGGCGTCGTGCTCTGGGAAGGGCGGCCGCCGAGCCGCTGGTCCGCCCGCGATCGGGCCCGCAGCGTCGCCTATGTTGCCCAACGATCCTCGCTGAGCGAACGCTTCAGTGTTGCCGAGACGGTCGAACTGGGCCGATACGCGCTCGCTCCGGCCCCGCAGCGCGTCGAAACGGCGCTGCGCGCCTTCGGCCTCGAGACGCTCGCCCGTCGCCCCTACCACGACCTCTCCGTCGGCCAGCAGCAGCGGGTCGCGCTCGCACGGGCCTGGGCCCAGGTCGATCCGACGGGTGTGCTGCTCCTCGACGAGCCCTTCGCGGCCATGGATCTCGCCGAGACCGACCGCACCCTTCGGCTGCTCGATGCCCACCGCTCCGCAGGCGGCACGGCGGTGATCGTCGTGCACGACCTCACCCTTGCGGCGAGCTTCGCCGATGAGGCGTGGCTCCTGGAGGGCGGTCGACTCGTCGCCGCCGAGACGAGCGACGCGATCTTCCTCCCGGAGCGGCTTGCCCCGCACTTCGGCGTCCCTTTCGAACGGGACGCCCGCGGTCGTCCGGTGCCGATCGTCGGCCAGGGTGGGGGCGATGTCGTGTTCGGGGCCGCGCCCAGGTCGGCGGGTGCCGCTGATCGAAGCGGCGGATCCGATGCGGGGAATCGGTGATGTGGCTATCGTAAGACCGTCGTCGCGGACCGCCCCCAGACGCAGGCCGCGCTGGGCTTCGCGCCGCTCCGCCTTCCGCGCCTTGGACCATCCGCCGTGAAGATCGAACTCATCATCGGCATCCTCTTCCTCCTCTCGCAGGCGATCGCTGCGATCTACGCGAAGAAGAAGCAACTCGAGAAGCAGCGGCGCCTGGAGGAAATGAAGTGGCAGCGGAGCGGTGACGGCACCGCCGTCGAGAAGCCGGAGACCGAGGAGAGCGACCTCTACGACATCTTCGAGGAGGATGACGACGAGGAGGAGAAGGAGGAGGCCCGTCGACGCGAGCGAGCTGCCCAGCCGCCGCCGCCGCCCAATCCAGGCTCGGCGCCCAGCCCCGTTCCAAACGCAAACACATCACAGTCGCCGTCGCGGCCGACTGTCTCCTTTCCGATTCCCATTCCGATCCCGCTGCCGATTCCGGCGCCACAGCGGATTCCCGGCCCGGTTGCAGGCCCCTCGGCTGCTCCGCCGCCTCCTTCGGCTCCGCAGCCGCAGCGCGGGCAGCGACGGGGCGATGTCGCCGATCGCCAGCCGCGAGCGAAGCGCGACGGTTTCATGGAATCGCGGGCCAATCGTGGCCCGAGCGAACGCGATCGGCTCAAGGCCAAGCGCATCGCCGAGCGCGCCGCAAGCAGGGCGGCGCGAGCGCGGGCTCGTCAGACCCGCGGCGACCGCGGCACTGTGGCGGCGAAGACGGCGCGGGCCACGAAGTCGGCGCTTCTCGCCGCTGCGGCCGAGGCCAATCGTCGCGACGAACTGCGCACCGGGCATGCCTCGGCGGTCGCTCAGGCCGCTGCGCTCGGAGCGTCGACGGCCGCGTCGGTGCGATCAGCGCTCGGTGACCCGCAGGCGGTCCGGGTTGCCTTCGTGACGGCCGAGATTCTTCGGCCGCCGCACGAGTCGTAGCGAAGCGCCCTGTGACACCTTCCTGAGGGGACAGGATTCTGCACCAATCACCCAGAGACCCACAGAGGCCCAACCCGAAATGGGCGGGCACAGAGGATGCACAGAGAAGGCGATAGAGGAGACAGGTTGCGTCGCGTTGATGGAGACGTGCCGGTGCCAGAGGGACTTGAGGAGCGCAGGCACTGGGCACATTGAGAAGTCCCGACCCAAGGCAAGTCCACTCTGCGCCTACGAGTGTGTGCGACGAGTTCGCTCTTTCCGTTGGCTTCTCTGTGCTACCTCTGTGCCCTCCGTGCCTCTGTGGTTCTCTGGCGGAAGAGTGCAGAATCGAGGGAGACTCAGCGGCGGGGCTGACTCTCGGCAAGATACGGAAGGCGAACGGCGCTTGCGGGATGCGGCTCGCTGGGCTCGCTCCGCTGGCCGCGGACGCCGCTTTGACCGCGGGTCGAGCCATGTTCATCGGCGAGGCGCAGGCTCTTGAACTTCTCCCCGCGCGGCTGTCGCGACGGAACGCTCACGATGCGATCCTCGTGCGGCAGGTACGCGGTGAGTGCGTTGCCGTAGGCGCAGCCGGTGTCGATGTTGACGACCATCGGTGAACCGTCGCGGCGACGGAGGACCATCGGGGCACGCAATGGCTTGTGACCGACGATGATCAGGCCATCCTCGCCGCGATAGCGTTCCCACCAGTGCTCCTCGTGTTCGTCCTCGGCCTTGATATGTATTTTGAGCTGGTCCGGCGTGCGGGCCAGGCCGAGGCGCGGCTCGATCCCGCCGTGCACCGCCGTCCAGCGCATCGGCTCCCGGACCGAAGGAGGGAGGAGCGAGGCGACTGGCGGAAGAAGGCCCTGCACGACGATGGTTTCGTTGCACTCGACGAGGAGCTCGGTCGCCTCGGCGATCACGCGTCGCTTGGCGAGGGCGTGCCAGGTCTCGCGCTCCGCCCGCGGGAGGCGATTCGGGTCGAGTCCCGCCTCGACCTGAACGAGGGCGAGCAGCATGCGCTGGTCGTGGTTGCCGCAGATCATCGAGATCCGCTGTCCGCGGGCCCGTCGCTCGCGGAGCTCCGTAACGACGAGATGCGGAGCCGGTCCCTTGGTGAGGAGGTCGCCGATCAGGATGATCCACGGATGGCCGAGGGCACGATCGAGGTCCTGCAGGATCTCGCGCAACTCCTCGCCGCAGCCGTGCACATCGCCGATGATCGCCGGGTGGGCGGCGTCGCGCGCGCCGGCGGACCATCCGGTGGGCGAGGCCGACGGCGATCCGGCCGTCGGGGCCGATTGATCAGGTTTTCGAACCCTCGGTTGGTTCATCATCGACTCGGTCCATCGTCCTTGAAGCGGCGTCGACCTACGGAGACCGGGTCATGCTACCCCGGCTCTGTCAGGGTCTCGTGAAGTGTGGCCCCACATGTCGAGCGAGTAGCATGCGTTGGTCTTTGCGGACCGCCTATGCCCATTCGTGTCCTTCCGCCGCTCCTCGTCAACCAGATCGCCGCCGGCGAGGTGGTCGAGCGTCCGGCGAGCGTGGTCAAGGAACTCGTCGAGAATGCCCTCGACGCGGGAGCGACCCGAATCGAGGTCGCGATCGAGGGCGGCGGACGCGATCTCATCCGGGTGACCGACGATGGCGGCGGCATTCCCGCCGAGGAGCTGCCGCTCGCGATCGCCCCGCATGCGACGAGCAAGATCAGCGCCCCGGAGGATCTCGTCGCCATCGGCACAATGGGCTTCCGCGGCGAGGCCCTCGCCTCGATCAGCTCGGTCGCTCGGGTCTCGATCCTCTCCCGTCCTCGGGACGCACTGGCGGCCGCGGAACTCCTCGTCGAGGGGGAACGCGTCGACGGCCCGCGTCCGGCGGCAGGTCCGGTCGGCACGACGGTGACGGTGCGCACGCTGTTCTTCAATACGCCGGCCAGACGCAAGTTCCTGAAGAGCGAGTCCACCGAGGCCGGGCGCATCGTCGATGTCGTCGAGCACCTCGCCCTCTCGCATCCGCAGGTCGCCTTCCTCCTCCGCAGCGCGGATCACGCCGGCACATCCCGCACGCTCCTCGACTTGCCCGCGACGCTTGATCCGAAACGGCGTTCGCTCGATGTCGTCGGACGCGAACTCGAGGAGAAGCTCCTTACCGCCGACACCACCGACGGCGGCGTGACCGTGTGGGGGCTGATCGGCCTGCCCGAGCTGGCCAAGCCGACCGCCAAGCATGTCCGGGTGTACCTGAACGGTCGGCCGATCGCGGATCGGGCGATTCTCCACGCCGCGCGGGAAGCCTATCGCGGGCTGATCGAGCCGAGCCGCTCGCCACTCGCGGTGCTCTTCCTCGACATGGATCCGCGCGAGGTCGATGTGAATGTGCATCCCGCGAAGACCGAGGTGCGCTTCCGTCAGCCCTCGCAGGTGCATCAGGCGGTGCTGCGAAGCGTGCGGCGGGCGCTGCGCGCGGCGGATCTCGTACCAGCGTTCGCGATCGACGGGCCCTCAACGGCGCAGGGCAGCGGGGGGCTCGCCTTCGTGGAGGGGAAGCCGAGCACCCTGATGGCCGGGTCGGATCGCGCCGCGACGATCGGCGGAGGCGCTGGCGTCGAGCGGCGACAGGAGCCGATTCGATATGGCGAGGCTCGCTCGCTCCTCGGACCGCTGCCGCCGCTGGATGAGTCCGATCCTCCGCCGCTGCCCACGCCCGTCCGCGCGGTCGAGATTCTTCAGGTGCACAAGTCGTTCGTGGTCACGCAAGACGAACAGGGGATCCTCATCGTCGATCAGCATGCCCTGCACGAGCGGGTGATGTTCGAGCGGCTGCTGGAGCGCATCGCGAGCGGGCCGCTCGAGCGACAGCCGCTCCTCCTGCCGACGGTGATCGAGGTCGGCGGGGCAGAGCTCGAACTGCTCGACGAACTCGCTCCGCTCTGCGATCGCATCGGACTGGCGTTGGGGCAGGCCGGCCCGCGCTCGATCGCCGTGCACGCCTTCCCGAGTTTTCTCATTGAGCGGGGCGTCGAGGTCGAGCCCTTCGTTCGCGAGCTGCTGGCGAAGGCGATGGAGGATGGCGCTCGCTTCGACGCCGAGGCAGCGCTCGCCGAAACGCTTGACATGATGGCCTGCAAGGCTGCGATCAAGGCCGGCGACGCCCTCACGATTGAGGAACTTCGCGATCTGCTTGCCCTTCGCGAGCGGGTCGAGCGATCGACCAACTGTCCGCATGGACGGCCGACGAGCCTCCGCATCACCATCCGCGACCTCGAGCGCCAGTTCGGTCGGGGCTGAGCGCCGCCGGTTCGACGGTGCCTCAGGCCGAACCTTCGGCGCTACCGGCGCTGCGATGTCGGCTGCTTTCGCCCCCTTGCGCGCGGCTGCGGCGACCGCCGGCCTCGCTCGCCGCGTCGCGGATCTCGCGATCGACATCGGCTTCGGTCAGCATCTCGTCAAAGACGGTCTGGCCGGTGCGAAGCATCACCTTGATGTATGGAACGCAGAGGCCGCAGCCCATGCCGCAGTTGGTCTCGCGGGAGATGCCCTTGAAATCAAGCTTCTTCCGTTCCGCAAGCGACCGCATCTCGGCGAAGGTGCAGTCGACGCAGACACAGCGATCGATATGAAGCATGAGGGGGATCTCGCTCGGCGCGGGCAAGCGCACCTGGAAGGACCATCCTCTCGAGACGACTACCCGCTCAGCGCGGGTCGTACAGGGAATCGTCGTCCGACAGGAAACCGTTGTGCGGCGCGCCCATCACCTGCTCAAGCAGGTCCGGCGTCGCGTGCACGCCTTCGCAGCATCGGTCATGCGGACGCACATGTCCATCGAGAAAGACGACATGCGCGCAACCGCGATGACGAAACGCCTGACCGCCCGCATAGACAATCCCGAGATCCTGCTCCACATCTGCGGAGGGAGCGCGCATGAAACGATTCGCTCCTCCCTTCCAACCCGCGTCGCCGAAGAGCGCCGTGCGATCGGTGCGGTGATGTGCCGCAGGCGGAACGCCATGTCGCGCGTTCGCCCAACCATGCCTCCACCGACCGTCGACTCCGAGTTCCGGAAATCGTCCTTCCGCTCCGATGTAGGTCGTGTTGTAGTTGTACCCAGCGAAGGGCTCGGCTCCGTTCGTGGCGCTCAGTGCCGGCGCATCGAAGCTCGGACAGCGGAAGATCTCTTCGGGCGCTGTGGGCGGCGCGTCGGTGTAGGCCCAGATCGGGCCGGGGCGCATCGAGCCGTCGGCGCGCACCTCGACATCCCACATCTGCGTGCGAAGCCCCGCGTCGGACATCGTGTAGAGGATCGCCGCGGGCATCGCCTCGCGATTCGATGATGAGTACATCAGCGCCGCCGCGCCCATCTGGCGGAGGTTGGAGGAGCAGCGGGCCCCGCGGGCGCTCTCCCGCACGGTGTGGAGCCCAGGGAGGGCGAGAGCCATCAGGATGCCGACGATCGCCGTGGCCACGATGACCTCGATGAGCGTGAGCCCGGCGCGTCGCCGCGACCTCATTGCCATGCCCCCAAGAGGATGGCGAGATCGCCGGCGTCGACATCGCCGTCTGCGTCGAGGTCGGCTGCGCTTCCCGTCGGGCCTTCCGTCGGTCCCCACGCCCCGAGCAGGATCGCAAGATCGCTCGCGCTGACCGCGCCGTCGCCGTCGAGATCCGCAGGGGACGCGGCGGGGGCGACATCGGCGATCGCGTCGATCTCAGGCGAGATGCCGAACATCGTCGGGCCGGTGATACGGACGAAGCGGATCGAGGCGAGTCCGAGGGTCGCAAGATCGATGCCGACGCCACCGCCCGAGCCGTCGTAGGCGGCGATGAGCGTCGGCCAGTCCATGCCGATCATCGCCGGTCCGAGTGCTGGGTTCACCGGCCGCGTGAAGTCCGTCGGCAGCGTGCCCGGCGCCGTCGCGTAGGGCGTCACATCGAGATAGCCAAGCGTCGGAAAGGGGCCGTCGGCGGCAAGTCCCGGCACGGTTGTCCAGCGAACGCCATCGGCGCTGACGGCGATCGTCCCGCCCTCGCTGAGGAAGCCGCCGATGACGCCGAGCGGCGGCGCCTGATCGGGACAGAAGGAGTTGCCGAAGACGAGCAGGTCGACGCCATAGGGATTGCGCGGATCGTCCTGCACATCGTGATCGAAGGCGAGCGTGAGCGAACCGCCCATTCCTATCGAAACGATTTCATTGGAAAGAAATGCCGGCTGAAACGGCGTGACCGCCTGTGGCGCGAAGCCGTCGCCGGTGAAGCGCTCGGGTTGGCCGAGGGCGACGGTCGGGTTCGTGTAGCCGGCGGCCGCGCCGATGCCTGGCACATAGCCGACGACCGTCGTGGCGAAGGGTGACTCGGCCCAGGCGGGCGAGGCCGACGCGCCCAGCAGGCTGACGAGTGCGGCGAGCGTCGCCTGTGCGACGGACATCCGACGGCGGAACGAACGCATGCCGAAGGGCGAGCGCCCAACGACCACGCATGACGAAACGGAAGCCACGAGAAGACCTTTCTCGACGACGGATTCGCGCCGGCGTCGGTCGCGGCTTGCCGGTGGGGCCTGAAGCGTGGTGCCTCGACGATCCGATCGCCCGATGAGCGAGGGGATGAGGAGGCGGAACGGGCTTCGGGCAGTCGGCGAGTCGCGGTGCGAAACCGAGGAAGGTCTTCCGGCTTCGGGTCCGTCGGGTCCGCCTTCCCGGCGACGCCTCTCGCTTCCGCGCGAAACGCCATCCAGTGGCATGCGTGTCAGCATCCGTGGTGGGAACGCTGACCCGCGGGGGGACCCGGCGCGCGAGCCATGCTCGCACCCGTTACGGCGGCGCGTCCGCGGCGGTCTTGCACCGCCTTCCCTTGCCGTGCGTCGTTGGTGCGACGCGCGACATCGACGACATCCGGTCGTCAAGCGCCTCGGTTGAGAACGGAGTATACGGGAGGCGCGATGACGGGAGGTGGGCGTCTTCCTCCAGCGACAGCAACCCCAGCGACGCCGGAGGGAAGCGTGCGAAGAGGTGGTTCCTGCGTTGACACTCTTGGCGAGCGTCCCGTACATTCCGGGCTTCCCGCGCGATGACCGCGTGGGGCTCCGAACGCGGCGGTGGCGCCGCCCGCAGGTGACGGCCGTCGCGAGGGCACTGTGCCCCCGCACGGAAGGCCTTGCGGGTCTCCGCCGCTTGCAGGAGCTTCTCCTTCGACTTGACGATTCCTTTGCGGAGCCCTTACCGATGCGACCCTTTGTGCGCGTTCGTGCCGTTCTCACCGCAGCGACGCTTTTCGCGACGCTGACCGCGACGACGGCGGCGACCGCGGGACCGGCGAGCGCGAGCGTGCGCCAGGACGGCGCGAGCGCCACCGGCGACCTCGCCTCGAAGCTCACCGGCGTCAAGCAGTTCCTTCACTACATCAACATCGCCAAGCCCGACGCGGCCGCGTCGCAGGCCCAGGCGCTGCTCGACGGCGGTCTCACCGCGTCGGAACTCGCGACGATCGTCGACGAGAACGAACTCGCGACCCGTTTCGATGAGGTCATGGTGCGCGGTCGCGGCATGGAAGGCGTTTCGGATCTCGCGATCCGCTTCGAACAGATGCTGCGCGACGGCCGGCTCGAGCTCGCTCGCCAGCCCGCTCGCATCGAGGACGCGATCAGCAAGCTGACCGGCACGCTTCGCCAGCAGATGTTCGCCAAGGAACGCCTCGGCGCCGCCGGCGAGTACGCCATGCCGCAGCTTCTGAAGGTCGTGACCAGCGGCAAGGACGCTGGTCTCGAACTCGCCGCGACCGGCGTGATCGAGTCGATGCGTCGCTACGCGGTCATGCCGCTCTGCGCGGCTCTTCCGAAGCTTGATCCGGTCAATCAGCGGAAGGTCTGCGACATGCTCGGCCAGATCGGCTATCCGGCCGCGCTGCCCTATCTCCTCGAACTCGCCAGCGCCCAGGGCACCGCCGCCGACGCCCGCGCCGCCGCCGAGCGTGCCGCGAAGCGCATCGGCGCAAGCTCGATGGACGCCGGCATGCAGTTCACCGAGCTTTCCCGCCGCTTCTTCGAGGGCGACGAGAGCCTCGTGAGCTATCCGACCGAGGCGACCAACAATGTGTGGAGCTACGACACCTTCGGCGGCCTCATGCCGACGCCGGTGCCGACCGAGATCTACACCGAAGTCATGGCCATGCTCACCGCGAAGCGGGCCCTGACCCTCAACGCCGGCAACTCGACCGCGCTGGCCCTGCACATCGCCTCCGATCTCCGGCGCGAGAATCGCCTTCCGGACGGGGCGACCGACCCGATCTTCGGCGCTTCGAACTACAGCCCGGCCTTCTTCGCGATGGCGGCCGGCCCCTCGATCGATTCCGCGGTCCTCGGACTGGCGATCGACCGTCGGGACACCGAGCTTGTGCGCGACGCGATCGCGGCCATGTCGCAGACCGCCGGTGCGAAGTCGCTCATCGGCAGCGGACCCCGTCAGCCCCTGCTTGAGTGCCTCCGCTACCCCGAGAAGCGCGTCCAGTACGACGCGGCGCTCGCGATCGGCAACGCGCTCCCCGAGCAGACCTTCGCCGGTGACTTCTCCGTCGTCTCGATTCTCGCTTCGTCGGTGCGCGACGCGGGTACGGTCGTCGGTGGCGTCGTGTCGGCGACCGAGGAAGACCGTCGGCAGTTCTCCGGCAAGCTCGCGGGCATGGGTTTCACCATGCTGAGCGGTGCGGGCTCCTTCGGCGACTTCGAGCCTGAGGTGAATGGTTCGATCGGCCTCGACCTCCTCGTCGTCGCCGGGAACCTTCAGGCGGTGAAGGAAGGCGTGGCAGCGGCCCGGATCGCTCCGGCGACTGCCGCGGCTCCGATCCTCGTCATCGTCTCCGAGTCTGACTCGTCGGCCGCGACCACGGCCTTCGACCGCGATCGCGGCGTCATCGTCTGGCCGGCCAACGGCAGCGACGAGAGCTTCTCCCGCGCCGTGGACACGGTCTTCGAGCGTCAGGCAGGCGGCCGGATCGGTGAAGAAGAGGCGCTCGAGTACACCGTCCGAAGCCTCGAGACGCTCCGGTCGATCGCCATCTCCCGCAGCGGCGTCTTCACCCTGAAGGATGCCGAGGCTCCGCTGCTCGAGGCCCTCGCCAAGCGCGACGGTGGACTGCGGCTTCTGGTCGCCGATGTGGTGGCCCTTCTCCCCGGCGCTCAGTCGCAGCGGACGCTCATTGATGCGGCGCTCTCGGCTTCGGACGAAGGTGAGAAGATCGAACTCCTCGGCCGTGCTGCGATGAGCGCTCGGAACTTCGGCAATCAGGCCGAGGCTCGACAGGTCGAGGCCCTTCGCACGCTCGTCGGGGCTTCCTCGGGTGAGCTCGCCGAGGCTGCTGGCCGGCTCTACGGTGCCCTCAACCTCTCGGCTGAGGAAACCGTGAAGCTCATCACCGCTCCGGCGGCGAACCCCGGCTGACGGGCGTCCGTTTCGGCCAATGCACCTTTGTCGGCCCCGCCTCGGATGAGGCGGACTCGATCGGGATGTCGCAGGTCGGATCCCGCGTTCGGGGCGATCCGACGCAGCCGACTTTCAACTGATTCTCTTTGGTGTACACTTCCCGACCCGCGGTCGCGGACGATGGGGCGGTTCTCCCGCTTCCGTGCGTGTCATCGCGGTTTCCGGCGCCACCCTAGCTCAGCCGGTAGAGCGGAGCTTTCGTAAAGCTCAGGTCACGGGTTCGAGTCCCGTGGGTGGCTCTTTCTCGACTCGCGTCGAGCGGTCCAGTATGTCGCTGGGGGAGGCGATCGTCGGGCCGTGCGAGGTTCCCTCGCAGCGGTTCCGATCCTGTCGCCACCTCGTGAGGCCGACCGCTGCGGCTTCGCGCGAATCTGGATACGCTTCGGCTCTTCCATGGGGACGCTCACCGATCTTTTCTTCGGCGGGGCCGGCATATGGTTCACGGTGCCGGGCCTGATTGGCACCGGCGGATATCTCGTCAGGCTCGCTCTTGCCGCAATTCTTGGGGATGACGCCGACGGCGATGGCACGGAAGCGGTTGGCGAGGGTGCGAGCGGACATAGCGACATTGCCGCGACGGCCCTCTCGCTGCAGGGGATGCTCACCTTCCTCATGGGGTTCGGCTGGGGAGGACTTGCCTGCTACCGGGCTCTCGACCTCTCGGCGCCGCTTAGCGCTGGCGGGGGATTCATCGTCGGCGTGCTCTTCCTCGCCTTGACCGTCGCAATCCTTCGGGCGACGCGCAAGCTCCATTCGAGCGGAAACATCGGCATCGCAGAGTTGGTTGGCCTCGAAGGAGAGGCCTATACGATCGTTCCGCCCGCCGGCCAAGGACAGGGACAGATTCGAACCGTCGTCGGGGACCGACAGCGTTTCGTGTACGCGGTCAGCGATGGGGCCGAGATTTCGGCCCGAACCCGCATCACCGTCGTTCGGGCCAATGCGGACAACACCGTGACCGTGCGCCCGCTCTCGGCGGCCACACGGGAGCATGCGTAAGAGACCAGCCAGCACCGATTTCGCGAGAGAGTGAGCGAACCATGATGATTCCAGGTTTCGAACAAGTTTCGGGCATTGCGCCCGCGTCCGTGGCCTCGGTGCTTCCGGCCGGCAAGGACATGCAGGCCCTGGTCCTGGTCCTGCTCGCCTTCGCGGCGATGCTCGTGATCGTCACGCCGACGATCCTGATCGCGCGGCGCTATCGGCGCTGTCCGTCGAACCGGATCCTCGTGATCTACGGCCGCGTCGGCAGCGGTCGGGCGAGCCGCTGCATGCACGGCGGCGGCGCCCTCGTCTGGCCGCTCATCCAGGATTGGGCCTATCTCTCGCTCGAACCGATGGTCATTGACATCCCGCTGTCGGGAGCGCTCTCGCTGAACAATATTCGCGTGAACGCGCCCGCCACCTTCACCGTCGCCGTCTCGACCGATCCGGTCTTCATGAACAACGCCGCGGAGCGATTGCTGAACTTCTCGACCCAGCAGATTCGCGATCAGGCCCAGGACATCATTCTCGGCCAGCTTCGCCTCGTCATCGCGACCCTCACCATCGAGGAGATCAACAAGGATCGCGAGAAGTTCATGAAGCTCATCAACGAGAATGTCGCCCAGGAAATCAACAAGATCGGCCTCGAGCTGATCAATGTGAATGTTCGCGACATCACCGACGAGAGCGGATACATCGAGGCGATCGGCAAGCGTGCGGCCGCCGAGGCGATCAATCGCGCCAAGGTCGAGGTTGCCCAGCAGGAGCGCGACGGCGCGACGGGCGAAGCGCTTGCGGTGCGCGAGCGCGAGGTGAGCGTCTCGAAGACCAAGGCCGAGGCCGAGCAGGGCAAGAAGGCGGCGGAAAGCCAGCAACGAGCCGCGGTCGCGGCGCTCGAGGCCGAGGCGATCGCCGCCGAAGTCACCGCCCAGCGCGACCGTGAGGTGAACACCGCGAAGCGGGCGGCCGAAACCGTCGCCGCGAAGAAGGCCGCCGAGCAGGAGCAGCGCGTGCGCGTCGCCGATGCGGAAGCCTCGGCCGTGACCGGCGAGAATCTCGCCCGGGCCAAGATGGCCGAAGCGCAGGCCCAACTCGGTGAGGTCGAGGCCGACAGCCGTCGCCGCCGCGAGGTCGCCAGCGCGAAGGCGATGGAGGCGATTCTCATCGCCGAACGCGAGCAGGAGATCGCCCGCATGGCGAAGGACCTCGTCGCACCGCAGGAGATCGAGAAGAAGCGCGTCGAGATCGCCGCCGGCGCAGAGGCGGAGAAGCGGCGCATCGAGGCGAAGGGCGAGGCCGACGCTGTCATGCTCAAGTATCAGGCAGAGGCGGAGGGTGTCCGAAGCGTGCTCGAGGCGAAGGCCGATGGCTATCGCCGGCTCATCGAGGCGTGCGGAAGCGACCCGCAGGTCGGCCCGACGCTTCTCCTCATCGAGCAGCTTCCGCAGCTCGTCGCCGAACAGGTCAAGGCGATCTCCTCCCTCAAGATCGACAAGATCACCGTGTGGGATACCGGGACCTCGCGCGATGGCCGCAACGCCACGAGCGACTTCCTGTCGGGTGTGGTCAACAGCCTGCCGCGTCTTCATGAGCTCGCCAAGCAGGCGGGGATCGAACTTCCGCCAGCGCTTGGCAAGATCCACGCTGGCCGGCAGCCGGTCGAGGCGAAGGGGAGCGACCGATCCGAGCGGCATGACGCAAAGGCGGACGCGGAGAGCTGATCCGCTTGGATGGGATCGACTTGGGTGGGGTGGAAGGCGGCAGTTCCACCGGAAAAGTCGTCCCGGTCCGCGCAGGCGTTGAAGTTGGGGCCGTCGGCGGTCGATGCGCGTCGCATGGACTCGCACCCGTCCCGTCGTTGCCGCACGCGTTCGACTTCTGGTTCGACTTCTGCGCTCGCAAAAGTCGGCCCGCTCACGCTCGTGTCGGCACTTCTCCTTACGACGCCCGCATTCGGGAGTGCCCCCGGGAGTGCCCCCGGTCATCCTAATGACGACCATCACGCGCCGCCGGCCACTCCAGCCAAGCCAACGAAGCCGGGGTCGCCTGCACCCGCGGCACAGGGGGCACAGGGGGCACCCGGGGCACCCGGGGCACCGGGAGCCAATCACGGGGGAGCGTCGAAGAAGCCTGCTGCTTCGAAGCCAGCTCCGGCCACGGAGTCGGCGGGGAAGGTGGGGGGAAGTGAGGGGCATGGCGGGAAGGATGCAAGTCCAGCTCATGCAGCGGAGCCTTCCGCAACGGCTTCGCACGCCACCACGGGAGATGCGACGAACGATGTGCCTGCTGCGGTGAAGGCGACTTCTCCGGCGGCGGCGCATCACGCTCCGAAGCATCCTTCCGTTTCGCCCGACGAGGCCATGCGTCGGCTGATTGAGGGCAACGCCCGCTTCGTCCATGACATCGACCATGTCACCACGCGCGACATCGGTCGTCGCGGTGAACTCGCCTCCGGACAGGCGCCCTTCGCCATCGTCCTTTCCTGTGCCGACTCGCGCGTTCCACCCGAACTCGTCTTCGATCAGGAGCTTGGGGATCTCTTCGTCCTTCGCGTCGCCGGCAACACCGCCGATGACGCGATCCTCGGTTCGATCGAGTACGCGGTCGATCATCTCGGCACCAAGCTCATCCTGGTCATGGGCCACACGGCGTGCGGGGCTGTGAAGGCTGCCGTCGACACGGCGGCGAGCGGGAAGGGTGCCGACTCGCTGCCCGGCCATCTGCCCGCGGTCGTTGCGCCGATCATGCCAGCCGTCGCCGAGACCCGGAAGGACGCTGGCGACCCTGTCCGCCTGGCCGTCATGCGCCATGTGCAGCGCACCGTGGCGAGCCTTCGGACATCCGGTCCCTCGATCAGCGGTGGCGTCGAAGGGGGCGGACTGCGGGTGGTCGGGGCGATCTACGACCTGGCGACGGGTGAGGTGGACTTCTTGCCGGAGCTGTCGACGACGCCGATGAAGCCGGCGGTCGAAGCGGCCTCGGCGAGCGAGCCGCATGCGCCGGCCGATGGCCACTGATCGTGGCTCCGATGACGCTGGCGATGACGCTGACGATGACGCCCGCGCGCCCGGCGGCGAACGCGAGCGGCGTCGTCCGCGCGTTGAAGGGACGGGGACGGAATCGATCACCGCGTGCGCGGGTCAGCGGTCGGCCGCGGCCGGTACGCCGCGACAGATCCTTTCCCTCATGCGAGACTTTGCCATCATGCAGCGCACCAACCCTTCCGAAGCCACCGTTCCGTTCGTCCGCCCGCTGGTGATTCGTTCCGCACTCGGTCGGGGTGCGGCCGTCCTCTGTCTCCTGGCGACCATGCCGCTTGGCGGTTGCATCGCTGTCGGCGGCACATCGCACGCCGCCCCGCGCCCGACGCTCGGTCAGGAACTTGTGGACCTCAAGCGGGCCGCCGACTGCGGCGCGATCAGCGCCGAGGAGTACGCGACGCTCCGTTCGCAGGCGATTCATGGGACTTCCGGAAAGAACGCGGCGGTGGGCGCCGCTTCCGCGGGCGACTCCTGAGGACGCGACTCGTCCGCGTGCAAGCGTTGAAGCCACAGCGCCCGATCATGAAGCTCGCTCGACGCAGCGATCGCGCCATTGACCGATCGCGCAATTGACAGGCGCTTCAATTGACAGGCTTATCTTTCAGAAAATGTGCCAATGAATTCGAGACCGCGCAGACCGCGCGGTAGTGTCTGCGGCGTTCGCGAAGGAACGCGAACCGAGAGGTCTTCGGGAGGGGTGGAAAGGCGATCGGCAACGGGCCGTTCGCTCCGGTATCCCCGCGCTCCGAGAGGCAACTCGTTCGACGGAGGTGAGTCATGGGATATGACATTGGCATGCGCGGAAGCGAGCGTGAGGGCGGGCGTGCGCGTCTGGTGCTGCACGGCTCGGGTCAATCGCGTTCGCCGCTCGGCCCGTCGCGACTGCTGGCATGCGCGGGCTTCGGCGTGAGTGCGATCCTTCTGGTCGGATGCTGCGACGAAGGTCGGCGTGAGATGGAGCGCGTCGCCAAGGAGTATGGCGACGCAGCCCATGCCTGCTGCAAGATGATGCTGCCGGGCGATCCCGTCGGCGCGGCGGCCTGCTTCGAGGATGTGAAGAACTGGCGGCTTGAGACGGGTAGCAAGATCATCGCCTGGTATCAGGCATGTCTCGACGGCAATCGCGAACTCGCCACCGATGTCCTGAACGGTCTCGTCGAGGATGTCGACGCTCGTTCCGGCCAGAGCTGCGGCGGACTCGTGACGCTCGCAGACGGTCGCGTGGCGACGGTGGGAATCCCATTCGGCCCCGATGACCGGGTGACGCTCACGGGACGAGCGGTCAGTCCCTTCGGACTCCTGCTCCCGCCGCAATACGAGATCACCGAAGGCGTGAACGATCGGGTCTACGAGCTTCAGATCGAGGGCGGGGCGTTCGGGGTCGAGGCCTTCGGCGCGGCGGTCAACGGATCGCTCTCCGGGACGCTCGCGATCGTCCAGCACGCGCCATCGGAGTATCTCGTCACGGGAGCCAGTTGGCGATTCGGGGTGGGGGCGAGCGCGATCACCATGGAGCTCGACGACGACCATGGCTTCTCACGGCTGCGGCTCGACGGCCAGCGCGGTGTGCTGCGTCTGGTGATGTCGACCGGCGTGCCGGAGGGGATGGCGGTTCTCATGCCACCTCGACTGGTACTTGAGGTCCCGGTGCGCGCAGGCGGCGGCGTCTTGGAGCTGGACGCTCGTGGGCTTCCCGCCCTCTCGGTCATGCCCGGTGCGCTTGGCATCGCCGACTGGAACGGCGATGGCGCGGTGTCGACCGAGGACTGGATCGCCTTCTTCCAGACGGAGCCGACCGCTGGCGTCGACCCGCGCGATCTTGACTTCGATGGTGACTACGACAGCGACGACATCCGTGGGTTCGTGGCCTCTTGGCGACAGCGAATGACCCACGACTGATGCTCCTGGTCTGCGCGCAGGGACGCGCTCGTCAGCTCTCCCGGAAGCAATCGCTTCACCGCTCCGGCGCCCGTCGCGGCGCCGGAGCGGGACGGGCTGGCAGGCCTTTGAAGCTACCGCGAGGAGGGCGATTCGACCTCATCCGACGGCGGGCGTTCATGGAGCGCGGGCTCGATGGCGACCGGTACCAGCGTCCAATGCATGACCGACGCGCCGGCCAGCAGCGGAGCGGGCTCGCCGTCGCGCCAGAAGGGATGGAGGTCAGCGTAGTGACGGCTGGATGGGTTGGCGCTTTGGCCGGCGGGTGTCGTGAGGGTCGCTGCGGATTCGCGACCGGGCGCTACGACGAGTCGGTTGCTTGCTCCGAATCGGGGGCTCGCAACCCGCACGGTCGACCAATGGCCCGGCTGCTCGTGGGCCGGGATGCTGAAGGTGCTGGCGAGGATCGGGGCTGCCCGGGCAAGCGGGTGGGCGATCGAACTCATGTTGATCGTGCCCCACCGCGGGAGTCCATCTTTCGTGCGGAGCTCGGCGATGCTGGCGAGGAGCGTTTCCTCGACGAGGGCATCCCATGTCGGAGCGCTTGGAGGAAGGAGGTGATCGGGACGGGCTTCGAGAAGCCGTAGGACAGCCTCATCGTCGGGCCAGCGACGGGCGAGTGTCGCCGCGAGGCTCGCGCGCTCCGCCGGTGCCAACGCAGGCTGGCGATCCAGGAGGGCGGTCTCCGTCCACGCCCGGGCCACCGCAGCGGTCAGCAACTCGCGGGTGCGCGAGATGACACCGATCGCCTTGCTGTCGACCGTTGCGAGGCCATCCCACGCGCTGAGCAGGCGGAGCGCCGCATCGAGCCGCTTCACGCGCTCGGCGCGATCGGCTATCGCTCGGTCGCTGTCGGCGGACTCGCTTGACGCGTCGGACTCCAGCGCCGCCGTGGGGGTACTGGCTGCCGGGGTACTGGCTGCTGGGGTACTGGCTGCTGGGGTACTGGCTGCGGGGGTACTGGCTGCGCGGGTCATGCGTGACCGCTCGAGCGCAGCGACGATGGCGTCGCGCCACGCGACAAGGCGAGGCGATCGCACATCAAGCTGGATCGCAGCGCAGGCCCCTTCGTCCACAGGCTTGCCCTCGTCGACGAGCCCTTCGAGCAACGCGCGGATCCGGAACGCACGCTCTGGTCCTGCCCACATGCGTCCGATGCGCTCAGCGGCCGCGAGCGGCAGCGTCCGTTGGTTCGCGGTCACGATCAGTCCGGACGGGGGGTTCAGCACACGCGGTCGCAACGACTCCGCTTGCTCGCCGCGCCAGCCGCGTCGGCCGTCGGTCCAAGCTGCGGGCACGGTGCCGTCAAAGGGCTCCTCCGGCGGTCCGAATCGCTCGGGGAGATAGCCCGAGATCGTCCATGCGATGGAGCCATGTCGATCGGCGATGACCACATTCTGCTGAGGGCCGCGCATCGCGGCAGCCGCTTCGAGCGCCTCCGCTGCGGTCATCGCTTGACCGAGGCTCAGATGGCCCAGGTTGAGGCCGTTGGGCTGCATCGCCGTCCACATGATCGCGAGCGGTCGGCCCTCGCGATCGGCGCCGGTCACCGGCCCCCAGCGCGTCATGCGAACCGTCAGCGTCTCGACTCGATCGCTTCCGACGCGAATCGTCTCCTCGATGACTTCGAAAGGCTCGCTGCCGCCTGGCACGAGATATCTCGACGGGTCGGCCGGGTCCCTCTCGATCACGACGAAATCGATGAAGTCCCCCTCGACATTCGTGAAGCCCCACGCGACATGCCCATTCGATCCGACGATGAGTCCAGGCGCTCCGGGCAGCGTCAGGCCATGCAGCGAGAGGCCGTCGCGCGGAGCGCTGGGTGTGCTTGCCGGTGTCGTCGTGTCTGCTGGACTGGTCGTGCTTGCTTTGGCTGCCGTGCTGGCTGTGGCTGCCGTGCTTGCTGCGGTTGCCGTGCTTGCTGTGTTGGCCGTGTTGGCTGTGTTGGCCGTGTTGGCGGTATCGGCCGTGGTGCCTGCGTTCGCCGCTTTGGTGGTTTCGGCTGCGTCGCTCCCGTCGCGGGTCTCGGTGAGGGGGGCGACCTCCATCGACATGCGGTACCAGATGCCTGGCACGGAGAGGGGCAGATGCATGTCGCTCGCGAGGATCGCAGCGCCGTCGGCGGTGTGTGCGCCTGCGATCGCCCAGCCGTTCGATCCGATCGGGGTGCGCTCCGCAACGAAGTCGATCGGCTCGCTAACGAGCATCGTGGTCGGGGCGTCCACCGCCGGCAGGCGCGCCGGCTCTGTGCGGGCGCCTTTTCGCTTCGTGTCTGGCGTCGTCCGCAGCCGCCGCGTATCGAGGATCGCGGGAGAGGGCAGGGCATGGAGTCGCTCGAGGCTTGCGGCGTCCTGTGCGTCGTCGGCCATCACGAGAGCGTCCCAGCGCGAGGCGGGCGAGCGCAGGAAGTCGATCGCCGGACGCGGCAAGACCGCTGCGACGGCTGCAAAATCGAGCTCGAATCGGGCGCTGTCATTGAGCATCGCAGCCATCGCAAGCCCCACGAGCAGGCAGTCCTCGGCGAGCCACGGCGCTGGCGTCGCTCCGAGGAGCGCGTGCTCCGCCGGTGGTGCATCGAGCGATGCGAGCCCCGCGTTCACCCCTTCGGCATAGGCTTCGACGAGCTCGCGTTCCGCCGGCGGAAGCGCAGCAAGGGCCCGCTGGGCGACGCTCCGAAGCCGCATCGGCCGTTGCTGGCGGTCTTGCGGAAGTCCGAGCGCCCCTGCGAGCTCGGCCAGCTCTCCGGCGATCGAGCGGCGCATGAGGTCCATTTGGGCAAATCGCTCACGGGCATGCAGATAGCCTTGCACGCGCATCGCGTCTGGAAGCGTCGCAGCCCGCACGCGAGGAATGGCGAAGGCATCGAAATCAACCGTCGCGCGCGACGCGAGACCAGCGATCGGCCGCTCATCGGAGCGATCGCGTGCATCGATGCCCCGCACATCGGCGGCGATCGCGCTCGTGGCGCTGGTGCCCGACCGCGCTGCCAAGCCCGCAAAGCCGGTTGCAGCGCCGGTCGCGGAGCTGGTCGCGGAAGTCGCAGCGACCGCTGCGGCGGAGGAGACCGCGAGCACCAGCGGCGCGAGCGTCCTCATGAGCATCGTCATGACCCCCGGCTTGCCGCGCGCCTCTCCGTCGCGTGTCGCTCGCGGCTCGCGCCCTATCGACTCGGAGCGCCCCGCTCGGATCGCACCCTTGCTCCCTGTCCTGTTCACATCCCGCTGCGGCGCGTCGTGGTCCATCACGGGAATCTACCCGCCACGGCGGAATTGACTCGTCTCCGATCGCGCCTCGGCCGAGCGATGGAGCTGCCTATTCGGCCGCCGATTCCGCCGCCGATTCCGCCACCGAATCGGACACCGCATCGCGCGGGAGACGCCGTCACCGGTACCATGCCCCGCGTGGCCACCGCAGGCGACGCTGGAACGCATCCCATCGCAACGAACCGCACCGGCCAGCAGCCTTCGCCGCTTCCGGGCCGTTCCCCGTGCGAAGGCGCTGTGCCGACGCTCGGTGTCGCCCTGACCGCCATGAACAGCATGCGGACGCTTGAGCCGACGATTCGCAGCGTCGTCGGGCTCGGGGCCCTCGTTCTCGTGATCGACTCCGGTTCGACGGATGGGTCGCAGGAACGAGCCCGCACCCTCGGAGCGACCGTCGAAGAGCGGCCATGGGCCGGACATGTCGCCCAGAAGCAATACGCCCTCGACCGGTGTCGGGCGCTCCGCCCGGAGCTAGAGTGGCTGCTCCTCCTCGACTCCGACGAAGCGGTCGACCCGATGCTCGCCGCCTCGATCCGAGCGGCAACGAACGCTGTCGGCGGCGGAAGCGCCGCTGATCCGGTCGGCTGGGAGTTGCAGCGTCCGCTCGTTCTGCACGATCGCACGCTGCACCATACTTTTCAGCCGGAGTGGCGACTTCGACTCGTCCGCGTCGGGCGCTTTCGCGTCGCCGGCACGCCGCCCCACGACCGACTCGCGGTGGATGGGCCCGTTGGCCGACTCAATGGGCTTCTCCTGCACGACTCCTGGGCCAACGCCAGCGACATGCTCCGACGGGCTGAGGGCTACGCGACGATCGCCGCGAAGCAGGAGGCAATCGGAGGCGGTCTCTTCGACATCGCCGTGCGGCCGCCCGCTGCGTTTCTCAAGCAGTACATCCTCCGTCGCGGCTTCCGCGATGGGTGGCGCGGTCTCGTCGCCGCAGGCGGAGCGGCCGCGGCGACGCTCATGAAGCACATCGCCATCGCCGAGCGCAATGGACTGCGCGCCGAAGCCCGCTCCGCCTCCGTACCGCTTCGCTCCACGCCAACGGACCCCGCGTGAAGATCCGACCCGACCACCCCTCCATCGTTCGAGGAAACCCGATGACCGTCGATCCAACCACTGGCCACTCCGCACCGACCGACGCCTCGCACGCACTCACGCGCCGCACTGCGCTGCGCATCCTGCTCGCCAGCGCAGCGGTGAGCTCGCTCGCCAGTTCCTCGGCCAGCGCAGCCTCCGCCGAACCGCTCGCCATCACCCTCGCCCAGTGGTCACTTCACCGGACGATCTTCAGCGGCGAACTCGACCCGCTCGACTTCCCGCGGGCCGCCCGCGCAGCCGGCATCGGCGGCATCGAGTTCGTCAACCAGTTCTACCAGCGGTACCGCCCCTCGACGGAGTGGATCGGCGCCCTGCGACGGCAGGCCGACGCCGAAGGGGTGCGCTGCCACCTCATCATGTGCGATGGCGAGGGCGAGCTTGGCGATCCTGACCCGAAGGCCCGCCGCGACGCGGTCGAGGCGCATCGCGCCTGGATCGACATCGCTCGCGAACTCGGCTGTCACTCGATTCGCGTCAACGCCATGAGCCGCGGCACCCCCGAGGAGCAAATCGGGCATCTCGTCGACGGACTTGGTGCCCTCGCCGACCGGGCCGCTGGGCAGGGGCTGCGTGTCGTGGTCGAGAACCACGGCGCCCAAAGCTCCGATGGCGTCTGGCTCGCCAAGGTCCTCCGCACCACCGGTCGGGCGAATCTCGGGGCTCTGCCCGACTTCGGCAACTTCCGGATGTCGGAGACCAAGTGGGCCGACCGCTACGCCGGGGTCGCAGCGCTCACCCCGCTCGCGTTCGCCATGAGCGCGAAGTCCTTCGACTTCGACCGTGATGGCAACGAGACGACGATCGACTATCCGCGGATGATGCAGATCGTCCGCGCCGGCGGCTACACCGGTGCCATCGGCATCGAGTACGAGGGTCGACGGCTCGCCGAGAGCGATGGAATCCTTCGAACGAAGCGGCTGCTCGAGCGCCTCGGCTGTCGCAGTGCGTGACGCCCCGTCGATGCCCCGGCGGACTCGCGGGTCGGAGTACACTTCCGGGCCTTGGTTGGCCCGACGCCGCGCTCGGCACCTGTTCGCCGAGCGGACGGTCGGGGCCTGCCGCTCGCTTGAGCTTCTTCCATGTCGTCCAGCTCGCCTTCCTCATCCGCCAGCTCATCCTCTCGCTCTGGCGCCAGCTCATCCTCTAGCTCGGGCGCCGCCTCGAACGCTCGCGTCGAGCCGCCGGTCGGGGCCTTCGCCGGTGCCCGCCGCACCGCAGCGATCCTCGTGACCGGTGCTGGCGGCGAAATGGGCCATGGCCTCTTGGAACGGCTTCGGGCCCAAGCCTCGGCGAACGGGCAGCAGGTCATCGCGATCGATGTCCGCGAGCTCGACGAGCACAGCCGCCGCCATGTCTCGCAGACCTTCGTCGGCGACATCTGCGACCGGGCCCTGATTGACCGGATCCAGTCGCAGTTTGAGATCCACGAGATCTTCCATCTCGCCGCACTCCTCTCGACCCGCGGCGAGTTCGTGCCCGAGACGGCCCACGCGGTGAATGTGGTCGGGACGGTCAATCTCCTTCGTCTCGCCGCCGACGAGGCCCGCTCGCACGGTCGCCGGGTGAAGTTCGTCTTTCCCAGCTCGATCGCCGTCTACGGCATGCCCGACATCGCCACGAAGCGCGCCGCCGGGGCGATCCGCGAGGAGCAGTTCCTCGAACCGCACACGATGTATGGCGTCAACAAGCTCGAGGGCGAGCACCTGGGCCGCTACTACGCCCGCCACTACCGGCTGCTCGCGAAGGACCGGATCGACCGGCCGATCGATTTCCGCTCCATCCGCTTCCCAGGGATCATCTCAGCCGACACCGTTCCCTCGGGGGGCACGAGCGACTACGGCCCGGAGATGATCCACGCCGGCGCCGCCGGCCGGCCCTACGCCTGCTTTGTGCGTCCAGACTCGAAGATCCCCTTCATGACCATGCCCGAGGCGATCGACGCTCTCCTCAAGCTCGCCGCCGCCCCCGAGCAGAGCCTGACCCGGCAGGTCTACAACGTGGCCGCCTTCAGCCCCTCCGCCGAGGACTTCGCGGCCCTGGTTCGGCAGGCGTTCCCCGGCAGCCAGATCAGCTTCACGCCGGATCTCGCCCGCCAGGCGATCGTCGATAGCTGGCCCGAGGACCTCGTCGACGAGGCCGCCCGACGCGATTGGGGCTGGAAGCCGACGCACACGCTTCGGAGCGCATTCGGCGAGTACCTCGTGCCGCGGATTCGGGCGATGCACGCGAAGCAGGGCTAACACTCCAGCGCCCCTTATGTTCTGCTGCGACCGACGGCACCCGCTTGAGGCGGGGTGCGATCGGGCGATCGGGGCTGAGCGCCGCGCGCTCGCGCCGTACCATGCGCGACCGGGCCGAACGAGCCCCTGACCGCGTGCGTGTCGCACGCATCCATTGCACGCAGCAGCTTTCCAATGACCACGCTGACCCCCGACGCCACCTTCGATCGACGCACGCTTGACACCCTCGAGACCCTCAAGAAGGGGGGGCAACTGAAGCAGCTTCAGGTGATCGAAGGGCCGATGGACGCCACCGTTCGGTTGCGCGGCTACGGCGAGGTCGGCTGCTTCTGCTCGAACAACTATCTCGGATTGGCCAACCATCCGGCCGTCGTCGAGGCCGGCATCGAAGGCCTTCGGCGCTACGGCGCGGGCACCGCGAGCGTCCGCTTCATCTGCGGCACCTTCGACTGTCACGAGCGCCTCGAGGCCCGCATCGCGTCGTTCTACGGCGTTGAGGCGAGCTACACCTTCACGAGCTGCTGGAACGCGAATGAGGCCATTTTCCCGACGCTGTGCGAGCCCGGCGACCTCATCATCTCCGATGAGCTGAACCATGCGTCGATCATCGACGGCATCCGTCTCGCCCACTCGATCAAGAAGGGGCTGCACCGGACGGTCTACCGCCACAACGACCTTGCGGCGCTGCGGCAGAAGCTCGTCGAGGCCCGCGGAAACAGCGAGATTTCAGGCCAAATCTGGGTGGTGACCGACGGCGTCTTCAGCATGGAGGGCGACATCGCCGACCTGCCCGCGCTCCGCCGACTCTGCGACGAGTTTGGAGCGTTCCTCGTCGTCGACGACAGCCACGGCACCGGAGTCATGGGTGCGACCGGACGCGGCACCCACGAACACTGGGGCATGCGCGGCACGCAGGTTGACTTCTTCACCGGGACCCTCGGCAAGGCCCTCGGCGGCGGTGCCGGCGGCTACATCGCGGGCAGTCGGCGGGGTATCGAGCTCCTCGTCCAGCGCGGCCGCCCAACCCTCTTCTCCAACGCCCTTCCATGCACGATCGCCTGCTCGGCGGAGAAGGCGATCGAGATCGTCATGGCCGAACCGCAGCGCGTCGCGACGCTCCGCTCGAATGTCGCCTACGCCAGGCAGGGCATCCGCCAAGTCGGATTCGAGGTGCTGGAAAGCACGACGGCGATCTGTCCGATCATCGTGCACGACACCGCGAAGGCGATCGCGATGAGCAAGCGTCTGCTTGAACTGGGCAGCTTCGTGATCGGCTTCGGCTACCCCGTCGTGCCGGAGGGCCATGCCCGGCTGCGGGTGCAGATCTCGGCCGCCCACACGAAGTCCCACCTCGATCGACTCCTTGAGGGGCTCCGGCAGCTCCGCGTCGAGTTCCCCTGACGACCGTCCCGCACCTCGGGACCGTCACCAACGCTCGTCCGAGTGTGCGACAAGGCAACTTCCCACTTCAGATTCCCGAAGCCCGCCCCCAATCACCGGGGGCGGGCTTTTCGTTGGCAAGATGGGATGTTTGAGCGCGGTCGCAGATCCGATGGGCGGGCGTGGTGGATCGGGGGTCGGGAAGAATTTCTCGGCACTTGCGCAGAAAATGACCCTCGCCACTTGCGGCATCCTCAGGGTCGTGTATCTTCTCCATCGGAGCGAGGGCCTCGAAAGGGCCGGGATGTGGCATTCCCGGAGGAACCTTTTCGGAGAGAGATATGACCTCGGCTTTCAAGTGTGTCGTCGGTGCGGGCCTCGCGGCCGTCATCGCTTCGGCTGCCTCCGCAAACCTTACGACGACCTATCTCGGAACTGGCTACGGCAAGTTCCAGAGTGTGTCGTACAACCCCAGCACGCAGTGGGATCAGGCCGGCAGCGGCCCGTTCTACTCCGTCAAGGCGTTTGATCACAACTGGCAAGATGTCGGCACGGGTACGACTTGGACCGGCTGGTGCATCCAGCTCTACCAGGGCATTACCGTCGGCAACCAGTACACCTTCAACTGCGTCGACTTGGAGCTCGCTCCGCAGGCCCCGCCAGCGCCGGGCCCGATGGGCACGCTTCAGGCGAACCTGATGCGCGACCTCTTCTCCCGCTGGATCGATACCAACACCGGTACGGTCGCGGTCGAAGGCACGCTCGCTGCGACGAACGCCAAGGCTGCTGCCTTCGCGATCGCGATCTGGGAAATCACCCACGAGAACTTCACCGGTGGTGATCTCGACACGATCAAGTCGCAGATGTCGCTCGTCAACGGCGCTCACCGCGCCAACCTCAGCGCCGATGTCGCGGGCTGGTACGCCCAGATCTTCGCGTCGCTCGGTTCGGGTGGCTGGCAGACGACCTTCGTCGAAGGCCTCGTGAACTCGGTCGCTCAGGACCAGGCTCGTATCCCGGCTCCGGGTGCGATCGCCCTCCTCGGCCTCGCTGGCCTCATGGGCCGTCGCCGCCGCATGTGATTGAAGATTCGCATCGGTATGGTTGGGTCTGCGATGCTCGCAGACTTCTGAAGTAGTGCCACAACCAGCCTTGCCGATCTCTCAACGCTGAAGCCGGACCTCCGAATGACGGCCGGGCCACCCTCGTGGGTGGCCCGGCGTCGCTCGTTTTGCATGGCACGGTCCGCGCGTGCGACAACGCCGGGCAGCGAGCGCATTCGCGCTGCCCGATCTGCCGCGTGCGATCAGCGAATGCTCAGCGTCGGCTGGACGAATCGCGGGCCGAAGCTCGCGATCGAGACCTGGCTGGCCGTGTTCTTCACAACGCGATCGAGGGCGGTGGCCAGACGCTGGTCTTCCCAGTTCCGCAGCGGCGTTCCGGCGTCGCTGTTCGTGCGAAGCGCGGTGACGATCGGGACCGATCCGAGGAACGGAAGGCCCATGGTCTGGGCCATGATCTCAGCACCGCCGCGGCCGAAGAGGTCATACTCGCGGCCATCGTCGCCGACGAAGTAGCTCATGTTCTCGACGACGCCGAGGACTTCCACGCCGAGTTGCTGGAACATGCGGACAGCCCGACGGGCGTCGTCCTGGGCGACCTGCTGCGGCGTGCACACGATGACGGCGCCGGTGAGCGGAAGCAACTGCGAGAGGGTGAGCGGCACATCGCCCGTCCCCGGCGGCAGATCGACGATCAGGTAATCGAGGTCGCCCCATTCGGTCTGCACGGCGAGCTGCTTGAATGCGTTGTGGGCCATCGGGCCGCGCCAGATGAGGGCCTTGTCGGGATCAACGAGCTTGCCGATCGTCATCGCCCGAATGCCGTGCACCTCGAAGGGGATCAGCATGTTGTCGCGGGCGGCGGTGCCGATCTGATCGAGCCCGAGCATCGTCGGAGCGCTCGGGCCATAGATGTCACCGTCGAGCAGTCCGACCCGAGCGCCGAAGCGGGCAAGCCCGACGGCGAGATTGACGGCGACTGTCGACTTGCCGACCCCGCCCTTGCCGGCTCCGACGGCGATGATCTGTCGGACATTGGGAAGGGGGTTCGAGGCGTCCTTCACCCGGTCATTCGCCTTGCGGACATCGGCGGTGAACTCGACCTCGATCCGATCGACCGGCTGTCCAGCCTGCTGGCCCGCCTTGGTGACCGCAGCCTCGATATCCCCGCGGATCTTGTCCTTCATGGGACAGGCGGGGGTGGTGAGCTCCACGACGATCCGAATGTGGCCGTCCGTCGCTTCCGCCCCCTTCACCATGTTCAGGGTGACAAGGTCCTTGTGGAGGTCCGGATCCTGCACGGTCCGGAGGGCGTCGATCAACTGCTGGTTGGTGAGGGGCATGGCCAAAGAGTCCCAGTCCGGCCCTCCCGGCGGTCCGGAGCGCTGTCTCACGCGATCACCGGGCCGGTCAAGGGCGAAGGGGCGATGATAGCGGGCCTTCCAGCACTCGCATGGCCGGCGATGGAACAGCCTGCACAACTGGAAGATTCGAACCTTCCACGGTCGCACACGCTCAGCGAGAGCGACGACGCCAATGGATCTTTGCGCGCCGAACGCCCCCAAGAGGCCCCCTCTCGACCGATCGACCGTCCGGCCGAAATAGCCGATGACAACCCTTCGTTCGTCAACCGAACCCGCCTGGCTGGCCAGTGGACCTTTCGTCCGCCGCCGGCTCCTCGCCCGATCGATGGCGTCCGGCTCCATGAGCCGGTCCCCGAACAGCGAGGCGACGCGTGCCAGCGAGCGCCACGCCAGCGGATTCATCTGGAGATAGCACCATGGAACTTCGTCAGGTCCGCCCGATCGGTCTCTTCGCCCTCACGCTCGCCCTCGGCATCAGCGTGGCCAGCCCGGCGCTCGCCTCGGATGACACCGCCAAGGACGGTCAGCCGCCCGTGCGTGAGCCGCGCGGCGGCGGTGGCAAGGATGGCGCTCGCGAGGGTGGCAAGCCCGGTGAGCGCGCTCGTGGAGAGGGTCGTCCGGGCGGACGCGGCAATGCCCGCGGCGAGGCCCAGGCCTGGATCCTCGCGGTGAAGGGACTCGAGGGGCTCTCGGCCGATCAGTCGGCCAAGATCGACGAACTCGTCAAGGCGCACGAGACGAAGGTCGCCGAGTGGCAGAAGACCAACGGCGAAGAAGCGAAGAAGCTCGAGGAATCCGCCAAGAAGGCCCGCGAGAGCGGCGAGCGGATGAGCGATGCCGACCGCGAGAAGCTCCGCACGCTGACCGAATCGCGTCCGAAGCCGATGGACCTCCAGGCCAAGATCTCTGAGGTCCTCACCGACGCCCAGAAGGCCGAGCTCAAGGCCAAGATCGAGAAGGTCAAGTCGGAGACCCGCGAGAAGCGTCGCGAGGAGAACCGCAAGGGCCGTGAGGGTGGCGCTGGCGGCGCTGGCGGCAACGGCGGCACTGGTGGCGGCGAAGGCCGCGGTCAGGGTGGCGAGGGCGGCAAGGGTCGCTGATTGACCTCGCTGGCGAACGCAGGGTGAAGTACGGCGGGTTCACGCTCGCCGAACGCAAGCACCTTTCAAGCACCCTTCAGGCACTTTTCAGGCACTTTTCAGGCAACAAGACAACGGGCCCGAGCAGATGCTCGGGCCCGTTTCGTTTGTTTCCTGATCCTCCGGCTGTGCGGCTCAGCCGCCGCCAAAGACGCGGACATCATCCCACTTGTCGATCGACGCCGGTCCACCGGGATTCGTCGAGGTGCCGACGATGTTCGTGATCGGCGCGGAGGCCGTGCCGAGGCCGTCGTTCCGCGAGAAGTAAATGCCATCCGGTCCAGCCGAGATGAGCACGAACTTGCCGCGGGGCGTGCCGGTGAGCGGCGTTCCGGCGGCACCGAAACCGGGGCTTCGGATGATCTGGGCGAGCGCGGCATCGACGCTCGGAGTGACGCCGGAGGCCGGATTGAGAAGGCTCGACGCCTGCGACTTCTCGAGCTCGCCGAGAGCGTTCGAGAGGACATACGGGGCGTTCGAGGCGATCGCGAACTGGGCGTTGGAGACGCCGCCGACGAGGTCACCGACCTCCCGCAGCGAGCGGAGGTAGATCACCGGCTGTCCCCACGCGTCGAGCACATCGGGCAGATCGACGAGCGGGGTGTCGGAGCCGGAAAGTCCGGCCACCTGGCCGATGATCGCGGCGAACTCATCGGACTTCGGCGCGAAGAAGGGGGGATACTGCTTGCCCGCGATCCGCGGTCCCTTGCCGACCTCGTTGATGTTGACCTTGAAGGTGTAGGTGTTCGCGCCGGAGCCGATCGTGTAGGCGGTCCAACCGGTGGTGAAGCTCGCGTAGGCGGGATCGTCGGAGCCGACGGCGCCGCCCATGAGGTGCAGGATGGCGTTCTCGGTCGAGGAGATGCGCGGATCGCTCGCGAGCGTCGCCTCCGGGATGAGGCCCGGGTAGTAGCCAAACTCCTGCTGGAAGGCCTCAATCGCCTTCGCGAACTCCTGCATCGTGCTCTGAGTCTGCGACACCTTCGCCCGCTGTAGCGCCTTGGAAAGCGCCGGGAGCAAGATCCCGATCAGCAGGACGATGATCCCGATCGCGACCAGAAGCTCGGTGATCGTGAAGCCCGAACGCTGCGGACGGCTGCGGCGGGAGGTCAAGGCGAAAGCCCGCGGCGCGTGCGCCGGTGCCGGTGAGGTGAGGGCGGTCATGGTCGTCGTGGTGCGAACCTGCGAAGAAAGCGGCATGGGCATCGATCCCCGTGCAAGAGCCCGTACGAGAGAATGCCCGCCCCGATCGCCGGTGTCAGAAAGGACCACAACGAAAAGCCGGAGCGTGCAACAACCATCGGACAGGGCCGCGGCCTCGTCACGCTCATCCGGAACGCGGGAATGTACGCGACCCACCAACCGGCTGTTGCTCGCCGGTGGGAACTTTTCGGAAAGCCATCTCTCGCCTTCGCCTATTCCGCCACAGGCCAGGGCAGCGTTCCAGCGTCGCTCAACTGCCTGAGCCCCTCGTAGACGGTGATCGCCGCCGCCGTCGCCAGGTTCAGGCTCCGAGCCTCAGGGATCGGGACCATCGGCAGGACAAGGCGATGATCGGCCCCGTACTGGGCATCCACCCACCTGTGCGTCGCCTCATCGACGCCTCGGGTCTCCTTCCCGAAAAGGAGATAGTCGCCCCGCCGAAGGGGAGCTCGCCAGATCGGGCGCGTCGCCTTGGTCGTCAGGAGCCAAAGCCGGGCAGGGGCTTCCGTCGCCAGGAATGCCTCCCATGAGGCGTGCTCGCGGCAGTCGACGAGGTGCCAATAGTCGAGACCGGCGCGGCGGCGCGCCTTCTCGCCCATGTCGAAGCCGATCGGGTGAATGACATGGAGGCGACAGCCGGTCGCCGCTGCGGTTCGGCCGATGTTGCCGGTGTTGTTGGGGATCTCCGGATGGAGGAGGACGATGTGGAAGGCGGGCTCGCCCGCTGCGGCGAGGCGCGGTGCGTCGGCCGCATCGGGTTCGGGATGCATCGCTGGATCTGCTCGCTCGTACTCCGCCACGCTTCGCACGATAGCGGCTTTCGAGCATCGCGCCGCAGCGGTACGCTACGCGTGTCATGACTGTCCGCGCACGATCGGTTCGATCGGATGCAGGCGATCCTCGCCACGGACATCGGTCCTTCCACATCAACCCGACACAAGTCGGGCGCGCACGGCGTCTCGCTTCTCCGTTCGAGCCACATGGTGGCCCGGCGGTCGCGATCGCCGCGCTCGCTCTCCACTGAAGGAGATCGCGCTATGAGTGGCTACTCAACGACGGACATCCGCAACCTGGCGATCGTAGGCGGCGCCGGAACGGGCAAGACCACGCTCGTCGAGGCGCTCTTGCTTGCAACCGGCGTCGTCACCAAGGCCGGCCGGATCGAGGATGGCAACACCGTCTGTGATCACGATCCGATCGCCAGGGAACTGCTGCACTCCGTCGACAGCTCCGTCGTCCACTTCCGGCACGGCGGCGCCGAGATCACCCTGATCGATACGCCCGGTTCGCCTGGCTTTCTCGGCAAGACGATCACCGCGCTGCCGGCGGTCGAGACGGTCGCCGTCGTCGTCGACTGCGGCAAGGGCGTCGATCCAGTCGCCCGGCGGCTCATGGCGATCGCCGAAAGCCGCGATCTTCCGCGGATGATCATCGTCAACAAGATCGATCACGCCGCGACCGATCCGACCGAACTCGAGATGCTCGTGGCTTCGATTCAGGAGGCATTCGGCGGCGTCTGTCGTCCGATCAACCTGCCGGCGCAGAACGGTTCGGCCGTCATCGACTGCTATCGCGGCACCGAGGGGACGAGCGATCTGGGGCCCGTCGCCGACTTCCACACGGGGATCACGTCAGCGCGAAGAGCGGGGCGGGCATCAAGGAACTGCTCGATGCGATGGCCGATCTCTGTCCGAATCCGACCGAGGGCAATCCCCGCCCCTTCGAGTATGACGAGGGGGGCGAATCGAAGCAGTGGCGGGCGACCGCCGATCCGTCGCTGCCCGCTGTGAGTCATGTTTTTAAGGTGACGAGCGATCCCTATGTCGGCAAGCTCGCCATCTTCCGCGTCCACCAGGGCACGGTGCGCAAGGAATCGCATCCGAAGGTCGACGACGGCAAGAAGCCGATTCGCATCGCCCATGTCTTCCGCCTGCAGGGTGCGAAGCATGTCGAGGTCGACCAGCTCGTCGCCGGCGAGATCGGCGCCACGAGCAAGATCGACGATGTCCACTTCAATAGCGTGCTCCATGACGGCGACATCGGCGAGCACATGCACCTGCGTCCGCTTCCGCTGCCGATCCCGATGTACGGCCTCGCGGTCGAGGCGGCGAACCGCAACGCCGAGGCGAAGATGAGCGAGGCGCTCGCGAAGCTCCATAGCGAAGACCCGACCCTTCGCATCGAGCATGTGCCGGCGACCGGCGAGACGGTCCTGCGCGGACTCGACGAGCTGCATCTGCGGACGAAGCTCCGCATGCTCAAGGACCGCTACGGCGTCGAGGTGACGAGCAAGCCTCCGCGCATCGCGTACAAGGAGACGATCACCGCGCGGGCCGAGGGACATCATCGACACAAGAAGCAATCCGGCGGCGCGGGACAGTTCGGCGAGGTCTTCCTGCGGGTCGAGCCGATGCCCGTCTTCGAGCGCGGCGGTCCGGAGTTCGAGTTCGTCGACGACACCTTCGGCGGCTCGATTCCGAAGCAGTTCCTTCCGGCGATCGAGAAGGGCATCCGCCAGGTCCTGCTGGAAGGGGCGATCGCGGGCTATCCGATGACCGGCGTGCGGGTCAGCGTCTACGACGGCAAGTACCACCCGGTCGACAGCAAGGAAGTCGCGTTCATGACGGCCGGGCGGCGGGCCTTCATCGACGCGGTGATGAAGGCGAAGCCGGTGCTGCTCGAGCCGATCGTCCGTCTCGAGATCAATGTCGCGGCCGATCACATCGGAACGATCGCCGGCGACCTCTCCGGCAAGCGCGGCCGCATCCAGGGGACCGACATGCTGGCCGGCAACATGAGCGTCATCCGCGCCGAGGCTCCCTTGGCCGAGGTGATGAACTACGCCAACCAGTTGAAGAGCCTGACCGGCGGCGTCGGCACCTTCGTCATGGAGTACAGCCACGACGAGACGGCGCCGAGCACGGTGCGCGACGCAGAGATCTCCCGCTACAAGCCGCGGGCCGAGGAGGAGTGATCGCCCCCGACACGCACGACCCCGCCGGGCCGGAGCCATCTCCGGCCCGGCGGTCGTTTAGGAGGCCGTCGGGCTTGATGCGCAGCGGCAAACGGTCGATATACTCCCGGCCATGCTCGACTCGCCGATCACGACCGTCCTCGTCGCGAACGCCCTCTGGCTGATCGTGTGCACCGTCTGGTGCCTTCTGTGCTTCGGCCAAGCCGCGAAGGATCGCGCCGCGGGCACGGGCTTCCAGAAGCCGATCGGCCCGAACGACATCGACTAACAAGCGCCTCGCGCTCGCGCTACACCTCAGGCTTCCCAAGGGGGCGCTGTGGTGCTAGGGCTGCGGCGCGGCTGGCAACGGCAGACCACCATGCGGATCCTCGCTCAACACGAGGATCCGCGTTCGTTTCCCGAACCAGCGCGTCCAGACCCCGAGCGGAGCGAGTCGCTGGGCGAGGCCCGGGGCCTTGTCGAGCGCCCTCTCGAACTCCTCCTCGGATCGGTCGAGATCGACGAGGACAACGGCGGGCAGCCGCAGGTCGGTGCGCTTCGCCAGGGAGGCGATCGAGCCGGCCCAGAGCGTCTCACGCCCCTCGTTGTAGAACTCGATCGTCGCGTCGCTGAAGTCCACGGTGACGACCTGTGGATCTTCGATCGCCATGATCCGGTCGACGGAGGCAAGCATCGCCGGTGCACCCATCGGCGTGCCGTAGCGGGTCTGAATCGCGAAGATGACCGTCCAACTCACCGCCAGGCCGCACCATGCGACTGCGACGCCCCGTTCGCGCGACGCCAGGCCAGCTCGCCAGAACTGCCAGTTGACGATCGCGCCGAGCGGCGCGATGAGGAGCGGCAGGGCCAGCGCCCAAAGTTCGGGGACGACCTCGGCGACGGCAATCGCCCCGACCATCTGCACAGCGAAGATCAGCGTCGCGGCGATTGCGAGGGTGTAGCGCACATCGGGCGGTCGGTAGCCCTCGAGCCGCTCGCCGTCGAAGGTCCCGCGCAGCCATCGCTCGAGCGTGATCGCGACCAAGAGGGCCGTCGGCGCCGCGAGGGGAAGGAGATAGGTCGCGAGCTTCCCCGTCGACAGGCTGAACCCGACGAGCGGCAAGAGGATCGCCCAGAGCCCGAGCGCCCGCAGGTCACCTTGGAGAAACGCCCGTCCGGCCCTGCGGAAGGAGCAGTTGAAGAGCGGCAGGACGAGCATCGCCGACGCCGGGAACATGCCGCCGAGGTAGAAGGGAATGTAGAACCACCACGGCTCGGCCCTCAGGTGCTCCTCGCCGGTGAAGCGGCCGATCGTCTCGGACCACCAGATCTCGGCCGCCTCCGGATGACGCAGGAGGACGAGCGTCGACCAGAGGGCGAAGGGGAGGATCGCCAAGGGAAGCCCAATCGCCGGTGCGAGCCGCAGGAGGTCGCGCGGTCGGGCTGCGAGCGTCGTCCAGCACCCCAGAATGAGGAGCGGGGCGAGGGCGACCTCGCGCTTGGTGAGGAGTCCGAGGGCGATCGCTGACCAGAAGACCAGGCGGTCGATGCGAAGATCGCGTCGATGCCGATCGGGCTCACGCATGATGCGATAGCCAAAGGCAAGCGCCGCGAGCCAGAAGAGGCCCAGGAGGGCGTCGGTGTTTGCGAGTCTGCCCACGATCAGCGTGTAGGGCATGACCGCGGCGATCGCCGTCGCGAGGACCGCCGGACGGGTGCCGAGCGTTCGGCGGGCGAAGGCTGCGAGGAGGAGGAGCGTGGCACTCGTCGCGAGCAGGCTTGGGAGCCGCACGGCGAACTCATGGTGCCCGATGAGTCGGATGGAAAACGCCTGGAGCCAGTAGGCAAGCGGGGGCTTCGTGAGATGCGGCTCGCCACGGAACTCCGGGATGATCCAAGATCCCTCGTCGACCATCGCCGCCGCGACCGAGGCGTAGCGTCCCTCGTCGGGGGGAACGAGCGGATGTCCCCACGCGAGGAACCAGACGAGCAGGATCGACGCGGCGAGGATCAGCCGTTCGGCGGTGGTGAAGGGGCGTCGATCAGAAGCGAGCGGAGGAAGCACGGGGGTGTCGCTGATCCGTTCTGGGGAGGGTTGGCTACCGCGGTGGAGAAGCGCCCCTCTCAAAAAGACGCGCCCCCAAAGCGCCCCCTGCAAGATTCGAACTTGCGACCTGGTCTTTAGGAAAGACCCGCTCTATCCAACTGAGCTAAGAGGGCGGAAGGCGAATGGGTTGGAATTCGCGCCGCCATGGTAGCCGCTCCCGTCCGGCGTCGTCGGTGCTGCGACCAATGCACGCCGCCCCGGGCGCGATACCTTCTCCCTTGTGTCTGGCCGCGTCATCCTCGAGATTCTCTTCATCGGGCAGGTGATCGTCGCCTTCCTGACGGCCCTGCAGGTCCTGACCGATCGCCGGGCTCGCGCTGCCACCGCCACTTCGTGGATCCTCCTCATCGCCGTCCTGCCGGTGATCGGCTGCTGTCTCTACTGGCTCGCGGGGAAGCCATGGCTCCAGCGACGGCGCCGCGACCTCATCGAGCGGCAGCGCGAGCGACTCGGCAAGCGGATGGACACGGGTCGAGCGCTGCGGGCGAAGGGTGTCCGCGCCGCCCTCGACGACATGCCGGTTGGCACCCGCGGACTGGCCGCGCTCGCCTGTGCCGTCTCGGGACTTCCGCCGGTCGGTGGCAACGATGTCGAGTATCTCGCCGATGCGGACGATCTCTTCGCCCGCATCGCCGGGGACATCGACGGCGCCCTCGATCATGTGCATGTGCTCTTCTACATCGTCGTCGCCGACCGCAGCTCGCGGCCGGTCCTCGACGCGATGATCCGAGCCGCGCGACGCGGTGTGCGGGTGCGATTTCTCGTCGACTCGATCGGCGGGCGCGGTTTCCTCCGCAGCAACGACGCGGCCGCCCTGCGGGAGGCCGGCGTCCATCTGGTCGAGGCGCTTCCGGCAGGGCTTCTTCGGGCGCTCTTCCAGCGCATTGACCTTCGCAACCACCGCAAGGTCGTCATCATCGACGGCAAGATCGGCTATGTGGGAAGCCACAATCTCGCCGCGAGCGACTTCAAGGTCGGTCGGGCGAATGTCGAATGGGTCGACGCGACCGCACGGATCGAGGGACCCGCGGCGAACGAGTTGCAGCGCGTCTTCGTCGAGGATTGGTGGGTCGAGACGGAGGAGCCGGTTGAACATCTCGTCCGTCCGCCGAGCGGCGGCGACTCGGGCGCGGTCGTTCAGGTGATGGCGACGGGCCCGACGGTCGAGGAGCAGTCGATGTCCCAGGTGATGGCGACATGCCTGCATCTTGCGCAGCGCGAGATCATCCTCACGACGCCCTACTTCGTCCCCGACGAGCCGACGATGATCTCGATCATCACCGCGGCGAGGCGCGGCGTGCGCGTCACCCTCGTGATCCCCGAGCACAACGACTCCTATCTCGTCAAGCTCGCCAGCCAGTCCTACTTCGAGCGTCTGCTCGAGGCGGGCGTCCGTCTCCTCGAGTTCTCCGGCGGGATGCTCCACTCGAAGACGATCACCGTCGACGACGCCTTGGGCGTGATGACCAGCGCGAATCTCGACCGCCGCAGCTTCGAGATCAACTTTGAGGTGAGCCTGCTTCTGTACGACGCCGACGCCACCCAGGCCATGCGGGCGATGCAGGAGAGCTATATCGAACGCTCGACGCGCATCGATCCGGTCGCCTGGTCAGGGCGAAGCTGGTGGCGTCGACTTGTCGCGAACGCCGTCGGACTTGCCTCGCCGGTCCTGTAGCCTCCTACGCGAGCCTTTTACGCGAAGAGATCCTGGAGTTCGGCAAGCAGTGCCCGTCGGTTCGCGAGCGGCATCGGCCGCGTTTCGGCGAGCCGCGTGGCCCATGCCCGCACCAGCGTGAGCGATGCGGCACAGCAGGGGCCGTAGAGGTCGAGGATCGCCCGCCGGGCATCGCGGAGGAGTTCTTCGGCGGTGATAGCGGCCGTAATCGAGGCGATGGTCTCGGCGCGCGGTGAGGCGTCCTGCACGCCCGCGAGTCGAAGCGGTGGGAACTGCCCCGCATCAGGCCGCGGATCAAGATGGATCGAAGCACCCATACGCTCCCGTCATCGGCACATTCGCACCTGTCGGTACAGCCGGATCAGGGTTGGCGCCGCGAACCCCACACAGCTTGCCCGGCCCCTCCAGACCGACCCGCCCGGCCGCTTGTGAGGCGCGAAAATCGCCGGTGTTCCTTGCATCGCGACGCTTCCGATTGGACGGTCCCTCTGTCTCCGCCGACTCGGCTCCGCACGCCAGGTCGATCGGGGAAGGTCCACGACGACTCGACCCGTCCGGCGCTTGCCCGCACGGGGCCCGACGCGTTCGAGGGCCGTTGGATCGTGCACGGTTGTGCCGACCCTCGCAGCGATAGCCTGACCGACTGACTGGAGGATCACCATGCGGAACCCACTCCATCCGACCAACCCGCCGCGGCAAAACGCACGCGGCAGCCAGCCCGCCCGAGGTCCCGCGTTGCTCGCGATCGCCCTCGCCGGCGGATGCATTGGTGCCTTCGCGACGCCGCTCTGCGCCCAAGGGGGAGGCCAACTCGAGGCTGTCGGTACCTTCGGACTTCGGGCCAACGGCGGTGCGCTGCACAGCGTGCAAAGCATGGCCAGCCCTGGCGTCGACGCCTCGAGCGTGCGCTTCGTCGGCTCCGCGGTCGATCCGGGCGGCCTCTGGGAAGCCTCGTGGGACTATCAGGCCGATCTTGATCCGACCGGCAACGCGAAGCTGAACGGCTCGGCGACGATCGTGAACAAGTCGAACGCGCCGGTCGACTTCGACCTGAGCTTCGAAGTCCCGATCTGCCCCTTCATCCAATCGGCCAGTCGCATGGGCGGCTCCTGCACGATCAAGCTCACCACGAACGCCAACGGTGGCGCCATCTCCTGCCTCGGCGGCAACTCCGTCTTCACGGCCCTCGCCGACGGTGCGAGCGGCGGCAAGATCTTCCACGGCCCCTTCAACATGGGCTCCTCCGGTTCGGGGACCGCGCAGACCGCGAACATGTTCGGTGCGCCCTTCCCGGCGATGCCCTCGGCGGCCGTCACCAGCGAGTTCGGCCTTCGGCATGTCTTCAAGCTGACCGATGGCGACACGGTCCTCCTGACCTCGAACCTCGTCGTCGGCGGCGAGATCGCCAACTTCGTCGAGTGCGAGGATGGTTCCTCGAGCGCTGCCGGAGCCCAGGCATCGGTCGCTCCCGCTGCCGTGATCATCCCGTCGGCCGTTGGCGGCGTGACCACCAGCGCGATTACGCTCGGGGCGAGTCCCTCGAACAAGGTCATGATCTCCGGCGACAAGAAGAAGTCGTCGAAGAAGCCGGCGGCCTCCGCCAGCTCGAAGTCGAAGTCGAAGTCCGCCGCGAGCTCCTCCAATCGCCGCCCGTCGCAGGCCGGCCAGCGGTCATCGAACCGCTCGCCCTGGTCGCGCCCCTCGCCGTGGCGACGATAGATCGAACGGAGCCACTCGTGTGGTGTTCCAGAAATTCGCTTCCATTGCGACGGCCCTGTCCGCGTCGGGCGGCGTCGACGCTCCTCGCCGTATGACTCCATACGCCTCGTCGCGACTCCTTGCCAGCCGCGAACAAGTCGCGCCGCACTGTTCGCGAGTTTCCGGAACACCACACGAGCAAGAATCCACGCCGGCCCCCCGGTTCATCGCTCACGCGATCGCCGGGGGTCCTTTTCTTTGCCCCATAGCGCGGCGCTCCGCAGCGCGGTGCTCGGTGACCGCTACTGCGTGTCGCCGGGGTCGTCCTTGCCCGGTCCGCGGGAGATCATCTCAAGCTGAATCGTCGCCTCGAGGCTCGAGGCCACGATCTGCCCGCGCGGTGACCAGCCCCAAAGCGAGGCATAGTCCGAGCCGCTGTAGCCCTGCGGCGCGAAACACCAGGCGATCGGCACGCGCTCGTTCAGGTCCTTCCAGTGTCCGAGCGTCGGCCACGCATCCTCGACCTTGAGCTGTCGGACCGCCCGCTTGCGGATTTCCGCGGGATCGAAGGGGATCCAACCGGCGTCGGGCATGTAGACCTCGGCCCAACTGCGGAGGAGCGTGCGCTTGCGAAGCGCCCCGTTGCCGCCGCGGTCCACCTCTTCGACGAAGCCGACCACCGGCCGCGCCGGAATGCCGCCGGCGCGGAGCGCTGCGACCGTCACCGCGACGAGGTCATGCGTCGTGCCGCGGCCGTTCGCCGCTGCTTCGGCTGCTCCCTCCATCTTCAGGCCGATCACCCGCCCGAGGGCTCGTCGCTCCCACGCGTCGTCCGAGACGCTCTTCATGCCGACGCAGACCGCCCGGATGATCTCCTTGGCTGCAAACCAGGGCGACATCGCCCGCAGCCGATTGCCGACCGCCGACTCGACGATCGCCTTCGCGAAGGGGCGATCGCTTTCAATGCCCTTCTGCGGCAGGAGTGCGTCGCGCACCTCCTCCGGCCATTCGCGCGGCCAGGTGGTCCGGGCAAGCAGCACCTCATCAATGCGGCAGCTCCACACCTGGGCCCGCCATGCGACGCTCCATCGAATCGATGACCCGCTGAAGCGCTCGATCGGAATGATCGCCGTGCTCATCCCGAGCTCGCCCTTCTCTTCGAGACGGGCTCGCTGCGTGAGCGTGCGATCGGGACCGCCATCGAGCACGAGCGTCGGTTGGAGGGAACTCGGATCGACGACGGAGAAGGGGCCGCGGGTCACGATCGGAAGGATGAGCGGCGTTCCTTCGAGGGTGATCGCGTTGGTGCGGTCGGTCGCCGGGAAGCCGGAGATGACGACTTCGAAGCGCACATCGAAGAGCTTCGGGTCATACCGGTCGATCGCTCGCGGTCCGCTCTTCGCCTGGCCAGGCGGCGCGGCCGTCGGCGGCTGGGCGGGCGGTTGCTGAGGCGGTGGCGTCGGGACGCCCTGCGCGGCGGCGCTGGCATCCACCTGTGGAACGGCAACGGCGAGTAGAAGCAGCGTCGCAACGGCGCGGCGGAAGGGTCGAGAGCCGACAGGGTGGAGTGGGATTCGAGCGTGCATCGCGGGTCTCGTCGAGCCGGCGGCTTCTCGTCGGGCGACGAACGCCGGCGACTTCCAAGCGGCCTCCCCCGCGAAGTGATACGACGCGTCGGCCCGAAACGCGAGCGAAAATCGCTCAGGAGAGCAGGTTCATTTGGCTGTTCGGGTCGAGCCAGCCCTGGAGCTTCCCGAGAAACTCGGCGAGCACGAGGTTGGTCACGATGATGGCGAGAAAGCTCGCCACGAAGCTCGCCGTCGCCGCCCGCCCGACCCCGGTCGCGCCGGCCGAGCAGTGGAAGCCCTTGTAGCAACTGATGAGGCCGATGCAGAGGCCGAACACGACGCTCTTGAGGATGCCCGTCGTCGGCTCCCACCAGGTCACGAAGAGGCTCGTGAAGTGCCAGTAGTCCGGATTCGAGATGCCGTGCACCTTCACCGAGATGAACCACGCACCCCACGATCCGAGGAGATCGGAGTAGATCGTCAGCAGTGGCGTCATGATGACGCATGCGGCGATCCGCGGGGCGACCAGCGTTCGGATCGGGTCGGCGGCCATCGCCCGCATCGCATCGAGCTGCTCGGTGACCTTCATCGAGCCGAGTTCGGCAGCGAGCGCTCCGCCGACGCGACCGGCGACCATGACCGCGGCGAGCACCGGGCCGATCTGCTTCGTCACCGCGGCGTTGATCACGCCGCCCATGCGATCCTCCTGGCCGATCGCTGCGAACTGCGAATAGCCCTCGAGCGAGAGGATCATGCCGATGAAGACGCCGACGATCGCCACCACCGGCACGCTGGCGACGCCGACGCGGTAGAGCTGCGGGGCGAGCTGTCCCCAGGCGAGCCAGCAGGAGGGGCGCACAGCCATCCATCGAAAGGCCGACAGCGCGAACGCGGTCAGCCGACCGAACCCGCTGAAGAGCGAATAGATGGAATGGCCGAAGCCGGCAACGCCGCTGGCGACTGGACGCATGGAGCGACTATCGGCGAGGCCGGGCGAGAACCGTTACGAAGCGGCGAAGCGGAGAAGCGTCGCCGGCCGCAGCGGAAGCGCGAGCGCGAGACCCGTCCCCGAGGTGGAGCCCGCTCCATGCTCCGGGCCGCACTTCCGCTCGATGAGGGCGGTGACCTCGATGGCCCGCTTCGCCAGCAAGGCGATGGCCTCTGGAAGGGGGCCGTGAAAGGAGCCTTGGACAGTGAGTTCGCCGAGAATAATCGGCGAAAGGTCCGCCGCGGCCGGTTCGCGGGTGAGCGGAAGCGACTTCAACACCACCGTTCCGCGGGCCCGCACCAGCATGCTTGCGAAGGCCAGGCTTTCGGCGGTGCCGACGCAATCGACGACCACATCCTGATCGCCGCGGCGGCCGATCTCGTCAGCGTGGCGATGCTTGATGCCGAGCCTCTCGGCCAAGGCGAGTGTCGCCTGCTGATGGGCGATCACCCGCACAGCGGCGTTCAGGCGGGTCATGACCTGGGCGGTGACAAGGGCCGCGACGGTGTCGCCGAGGACGGTGATGTAGCCCTTGCCTTCCAGGCGAATCTGTTTCGTCGCCTCGAGCGCCTCGGCCACCAGCGAGGCGAAGGCGGCCCGCTCGTCATCCAGCGCGTCGGGCAGGAGAGCGAGATTGGCCAGCGGAACGGCGACCTTGTCGGCGAAGCAACCGTCGCGGCCAGCGCGCCCAAGGAGCGCTCGCTCGCGGCAATGACTGGAGAGCCCGGCAAGGCAGCGGTCACAGCGACCGCAGCGGACGACCGGATGGATGGCGACGCGCTTTCCGATCCACTGCGCGGCCGGCGCGGAGGAGGCCGACGCTCCGATGATCCGTTCGACCACCCCGACTCCCGATTCGCCGAGGATTGTCGAAGGATCCTGCCGACCGCTCGCCGCGTCAGCCGGGGTCACGAGGCTGGTGCGCATGCGAACGATGCACGCGCCCTCCTGTCCGGCTGGTTCCGGTCGATCCGCGAGACGGGGGCCATCGCTGCCGCTGACGATGGCCCTCATCGCGGCGATCCGCTCCGCGGCGCGGCTGCCCCGCCGGTCGTCGGCGCAGGCGCTGGGCCAGGGCTGACGGCGGGGGCCTCCGGTGTCTTTTCGATCACGGGGAGTTGGAACTCAGGTGCCGGCTGCTCTTCGCCCTCGTAGGTGCGGCGCACGCCGGTCGAGGGGGTGCCGATGGGCAGCCCCGGATCCTCGAAGGTCAGCGGCACCCAGAAGAGGATGTAGTCCATCACCCCCTTGGGACGGCGGAAGACCGGGTACATGAACCGCTCGTCGGTGCGGAAGATCGCGGCCGATGGAGCCTGCGCGCCGCCTTGGCCACGCCAGGCGATCCACTCCGCCTGATTCAGGCCGAAATCCTTCCCGGTCATCGTCTGGAGCGAGTCGAGCGCCGCCAGGTTCACCGCGAGTTCGCGGTGATCGAGTGCAGCGATGAGGGCCTGGAAGACCGCATCGGTCGGATACTGACCGAGAGCGACCGCGAGCTCGGCGCGGATCTCCGACTCCTCGGTCTGGTCGACGAGCTTCTTCCACATCGGATCGGCGACGGTCGGATCGTGGAGTCGCTGAAGGGCCTTGGCCGCCTCGAGTCGCACCAGACGGAAGGGACTCTCGAGCTGCTTGGCGACGAGCGGGGCATCGTTCGCGTCGCCATGCCGTCCGAGGGCCCGGAGGGCGAAACTCTTCACCAGCGGATCGGTCGGCTCCTCGATGTACAGCCTGTAAAGCTGCTGGTAGGGCTCGGCACCGCCCCACGGAGCGCTCGCGAGGAGGGCGATGCCGCGCCGCTGATTCTCAGGGTTCGTCGTGTCCACCGCCCATGCCGCAGCCTGCGCCGGCGTCGGCGGATTGAATGTCTCGGTGAAGGCGTCGAGATCGGAGGAGATCGTGTCGCAGGCGCCCACGAAGAGGAGCAACGACCCGGTCAGCGCGAGAGACGCGGTGGAAGCATGGCGCTTCAGCATGCGCGGAGTCTACTGCAAACTCGCCGAGCGTCGGTCGCTCGGAGCGGCAACCATCTCCCTCTTCGGCGCTCAACTGCCGGGCGTCGGCTTCCCGCAATCGAAGCTGACCGGCACGAGGCAGAGGAAGCGAAGTTCCGAACCGCGATCCGCGCGGAACTGATGGGTGACATTCGGTTGGATCAGGAGGACATCACCGTCGCGGATCGGATGGTGCTCGCCGGCATACTCCGCGGTGCCCTCGCCGCCGATGACGACCACCTCATGCTCATAGTCGTGGCTGTGGCGGGGGGTATGTCCGCCTGCGGCGACGGCGAACTGGCGCAGCGAGAAGTTCGGAGCGCCGTCGGAACGCCCGACCATGATGCGCATCGAGACGCCCTGCGTCCCCTCCATGGCGAGCGGTTCGGGCCGATGGTCGTTGATGTTTCGCTTGACGAGCACGCGGGTACTCTACCCGCGCGACATGCCAGACTCATCCGCCTCTTCCTCAGCCGTCCCCGCCGCACCCATCGTCCACACCCGCCCGCTGGGGATGTGGCAGACCAACTGCTTCGTGGTCGAGGTGCCGAACGGTCCCGATCCCAAGGGCTGCTGGATCGTCGACTGCGGGCAGCGACCGCAGCCGCTCTTAGCCCTCATCCGCGAGCGGGGGCTGACGCCGCGGGGCATTCTCCTGACGCATTGCCACCTCGATCACATCATGGGGATCGATGAGGCGCTGAACGCCTTCGGAACGATGCCGATTCTCTGTCATCCGCTCGAGGGGGCTTGGAATGGCGAGCCGCTCCTGAACCTCTCGGCGATGAGCCCATCGGGCGTCGGAGAGGTCCGCGTCTCGCCCCCAACGGCGTTTGTCGAGGATGGGCACTCCGTCGAGCTCTGTGGATCCTCCTGGCGGGTGCTGCATCTGCCCGGCCACAGCCCCGGCTCCGTCGCGTTCTGGCACGAGCCCTCTGGCCAGGCGATCGCCGGTGATGTGCTCTTCGCCGGGAGCATCGGTCGACATGACTTTCCGACGAGCGACGCGCGGGCCCTCAAGGCATCGCTCGTGAAGCTGATGACCCTGCCGAACGAGACTCGGATCTACCCCGGTCACGGACCGGCGACGACGATCGGTCGCGAGCGGCAGCAGAACCCCTATGTCCTCCGCCCCTCGGGGTGGTGACCGGCAGACTGGCGATCCGACCTAGCGATCCGACCGGGCCGCCTCCCCTATACTCCGCCCTTTCTCGTCGAACCCTCTCCCTCCGCCCATCCGTATGCCATACACGCTTCAACCGGATCCGCTGCCCGATGTCCCGCTCGGGCTCGATGTCGAAACGACCGAGTACCTGGCGGACCGCGTGCAGGTGGGCGACCGCTGGATCCTGAACTTCGGGCCCCAGCACCCCGCCACCCACACCACGCTCCGAATCGTCCTTGAGATCGAGGGCGAGCGGGTGGTCCGCTGCACCCCGCACATCGGTTACCTCCACTCGGGCTTCGAGAAGCTCGGCGAGCACCACGACTGGAATCAGTATGTCTGCACGATCAGCCGGATGGACTACATCTCGCCGATCGTGAATGACATCGCCTGGCACCTGGCGGTCGAGAAGCTCTTCGGCATCGATCTGACCCCGCGCTGCAAGGTGGTCCGGACGATCATGATGGAGCTCGGGCGGATCCAGAATCACCTGCTCTGCTGCGGCGCCGCGGCCCTCGACCTCGGAGCCTTCACCGGCTTCCTCTACGGCTTCAACGAGCGCGAGCACATCTACGACATCGTCGAGTACATCTCGGGGCAGCGCTTCCATCCGGACTGGACGCGGGTCGGCGGCCACTGGCGCGACATCCCCGATGACGAGGTCTTCCGCCGCATGGTGCGGAAGTTCATCGATGTCCGACTCCCGAACGCGATCAAGGATCTCGAGACGCTCCTGAACCGCAACCGGATCTTCATCGACCGCGTCGCCGGCGTCGGTGCGATCAGCCGCGAGGACGCGATCGCCTGGAGCCTCACCGGCCCGGTGGCCCGTGCCTCCGGCGTGAAGCGCGATCTCCGCAAGGACGAGCCGGTGCTTTGCTTTGCCGACAACTGGGACGGCGAAGGGGCCGAAGCGGTGAAGTTCGGCGTGCCGGTGACCAGCGACGGCGACTCGCTCTGCCGCTATCTCGTCCGCATGGAGGAGATGAAGCAGTCGGCGAAGATCATCGATCAGCTCATCGACCGGATCCCCAAGGGGCCGATCAACAACGATGTGAACGCGAAGCTCGTGACGCCCGAGAAGGGCGATGTCTACGGCTCGATCGAGGCGACGATTCAGCTCTTCGAGCTGCGCATGCACAACCGCGGCGCCGACGCCCCGATCGGCGAGTGCTACCACGCCATCGAGAGCCCCAACGGCGAGCTCGGCTACTACCTCGTCTCGGACGGCGGCCGCTGCGCGTTCCGCGCCCGCACCCGCCCGCCGAGCTACATCAACTACTCCGTCTTCCCGAAGCTGATTGAGGGGCACCAACTCGCCGATGTCGTCGCGGTGCTCGGGTCACTCAATGTCATCGCGGCGGAGCTCGATCGATAACGCACGATATTCATTCACCACAGAGGACACAGAGGACACAGAGAAGGCACAGAGAGGATCACGGGAACCGGAACAAGGCGCCCATGCGGCTCTGGGGCAAGGCGCCCACGCAGCTCCCCGCGACAGCCTCCTTCATGATTGATTGTGCTTGCTCTGTGCCCCCTCTGTGCTCTCTGTGTCCTCTGTGGTGAATCTCCCTCTCACACAACCACCATGGCCTGGATCACCAAACCATCCGCAACGCAGAAGATTCCGACCCGCGCCGAGCCCTATTGCACGGCGGCGATGAAGGAAAGGTGGGAGCGCGAGCTCATCCCGCGCTACGCGACCCGTCAGGGGGCGCTGATGCCCATCCTGCACGAGATCCAGCACCAGCATCGCTGCATTCCCTATCAGGCGATGATCGAGATCGCGAGCTTCCTGGCGATCACGCCGGCCGAGGTGCTCGACACGGTGAGCTTCTACGAGGAGTACACCACCGAGAAGCTCGGACAGTGCGTGATCGGCATCTGCCAGTCGATCGCCTGCGAGGTCTGCGACCACAAGAAGCTCCTCGATCATGTCCGCACGAAGCTCGGCATCGAGCCGCACGAGACGACCGACGACGGCAAGTTCACGCTGCTCACCCTCGAGTGCCTGGGAAGCTGCGATACCGCTCCCGTGGCCCTCTTCAACGAGACGCTGCATGAGAACCTCACCGTCGAGCGCGTGGATGAGCTGATCGAGAAGGCTCGCCACACCGAAGGCCACCACTGAACGACGCCGTGACCGATCCGAAGCCCAAGTCGATCATGCAGTCGCTCGGCGAGTTCGTCGGTCACATCGCCCAGGGGATCCGTACGGATCCCGCGAAGCACGAGGTGAGCCGGACCGTCGAGGAGACGCGTCGGGACGACGGGGTGATCCTCCGACGCACCGTGATTGAAGAGGTTGAGCTGCGGGGGGGCACGAAGCCTCCCGAGCCCGAACGAGAGACGAAGGACGAAACGAACCATGCCCGCGACTGACCGCCAGCCCGAAGCCGTGCTTACGCAGCGCATCCCGACCTTCCCCTTCGGCGATCCCAAGAATCGCCGGACGGTCGGGATCGACCAATACATGGCCACCGGCGGCTACGAGACGCTCCGCAAGGCGATCGCGATGCAGCCTGGCGAGATCGTCAACCAGGTGAAGGACGCGAACCTCCGCGGTCGCGGCGGCGCGGGCTTCCCCGCGGGCCTCAAGTGGACCTTCCTTCCGCCGCCCGACGGCAAGACCCGCTACCTCTGCATCAACTGCGACGAGGCCGAGCCGGGAACCTTCAAGGATCGCCTGCTGGTCGACTTCGATCCGCACCTCGTCCTCGAGGGCATCGCCATCGCGTGCTACGCCTGTCAGCTCGACACGGCGTTCTTCTTCATTCGCGGCGAGTATCACCATCAGGCGAAGGTGATGCAGCGGGCGATCGACGAGGCCTATGCGAAGGGCATCTTCGGTGGCAAGGGACTCATGAACGGGGCCTCGGGCTTCAAGCTTGAGTGCCATCTCCATCGCGGCGCGGGCGCGTACATCTGCGGCGAGGAAACGGGCCTGCTTGAGGCGATCGAGGGCAAGCGCGGCTGGCCGCGCATCAAGCCGCCCTTCCCGGCGGTCAAGGGCCTCTTCGGCCGTCCGACGATCATCAACAATGTCGAGACGCTCGCCGCGGTCGTGCCGATCCTCGACAAGGGCGTGGCGTGGTGGAAGGGTCGCGGCTGCGAGAGCACCATCGGCGGCCCGCCGAGCTACGGCCCGAAGCTCATGGGCGTCTCCGGCCATGTCGAACGGCCTGGTGTCTTCGAATGTGATCTCGGCATTCCGCTCCGCAAGCTGGTCGAGGACTACTGCGGCGGCATGCGGAAGGGCAAGCGCTTCAAGGGTGCGATCGCCGGCGGCGTCAGCATGGGCATCCTCGGCCCCGATCAGTACGACGCCGAGATGGATTTCGACATCGGCCGCAAGTATGACGTCCTCGGTCTCGGCACCGCCTGCCCGACGGTCTTCGATGAGGACACCGACATGATCGCGGTCGCCCGCAATCTCGCTCGCTTCTTCAAGAACGAATCCTGCGGCCAGTGCACGCCCTGCCGCGAGGGCTCGGGTTGGATGCTGAAGCTCCTGACCAAGATCGAGCGCGGCGAGGGGCAGACCAAGGACCTTGACCTCCTCCTCGAGATTGCCGGGTCGATGGGACTCACCCCGGGCACGACAATCTGCGGCCTGGCCGACGGCAACAACTTTGCGGTCCGGACGATCGTGAATAAGTATCGCGCCGAGTTCGAGGCCCGCGTGAAGCCGACCTTCGTGGCCGTGACGGTGGGGGCTCGGTAAGACGGGCAATGCAAGCGACCCGGCTCGTAGAGCACGCCTCGCGGCGGCAACCGCTTCGAATCGGCTGCTGCCTTCGCGAAATCCCTGATTGTGGCTCCTTTTTCGCCAGTCCAAGGGCATTGAGCGGACACTCGCAGACAGCGTGAATGTGTTTTTTGGTCAAACGCGAGAATTGCCGCGCGTCTGATTGACTCGGTTTTGAGAAGCATTATGCTGGCCGTTACGAGGGGTGCAGCTTGCGTTTGGCGGTTGCGCATGAGCCCTCGTTTTGTATCGTCCGGGTGGGTTTCGCTGGTCGCCCGATCGCGATAGGCGAATGCATGTGCGGCATCGATGGAGGTTGTCGCTTTGCGTCTGCAGATGTGATTGTCTGCAGCTCCGGTGGCTCCGGCAGTGGTGTTGTCGAGCCGCTCCTGGCGTCGAAGACTTCGCATGTCCCCAGTTCGCATGTCCCCAGATGGACTTCGCGAAGGGCTCTCCGCGCCGGTTGATCTGGTGGGTGATTTCGTTTCTGCGTGAATCGGATCGAAGTGGTCTGCGCTGTCGCTATGCCTATAACGGGGCCAAAGAAGGCCAAATGAGGGCCAGCTCAGTGCTCCGTCGTCTTGACGCGGGGCGCCGATGGCAGCGAGTGGGGTCGCGTGCGCGCCATGGTCGACCTCCGGTTCGTCGCAGGCGAGAGAGTCGGCTTTTCGTACCGTCGCGCTTCGGGCGCGTGTTGCAGTCGTCGCGTGGGGCTGTCGTGGAGCGCTGTTCTTCGGCGCTCCCCGCGACATCATCAGGCCTTCGTTCGGGGGCCCTTACGGAATCATCCGCGGTGGTCATCCATCAGCGGAATTCCGAGGAGAGGTATGCGTATGAATCAGGATCTGCATTCGCTAGCGGCGCAGCCGCAGCGGCTTGGCAATCAACATGAACGATGTGGAGCGAGCCGTGGTGCTCGTCATGCGTTGCGCGCCGTCGTCGGTGCTGCGGCGCTCGGACTTCTCGCCGCCGCCACGCAAGCGGGCGGCACAACCGTTTACTCGGAGAGCTTCGCCGGCTGTGCCGCCGGCGGATTCACGCTTTCGGGCCTTTGGAGTCCCGTCTCGCTCGGGACCTGTTCCCTGGGACAGCCGGGATGCGGGCTTTACTTCGGCATCAACGGCGTCTGTAACTACAACACCGGTTCGCCTGAGGCCGGAGTCGCCACCTCGCCGGTGATCGATCTTTCGAGCGTCGTCGGTCCGGTGACGCTCACCTTCGACTATCGGCTGGAGACGGAGTTCGGACCTTGCTTCTACGACCGCGCTCGCGTGCTCGTCTCGGATGATGGCTTCGCCACATCGACGCTCCTTGCCGACGGCGGCTGTTCGGCGCCGATCACGCTCCTCGATGGCTTCGGATGGCAGTCCGCCTCTATCGATCTCTCCGCGTGGGCGGGCTCCGCGATTCAGCTTCGGTTCGACTTTGACACGGTCGATGAGTTCGTCAACGCCGACTTCGGCTTCGCGGTCACGAATGTCGCCGTCGAAGGCGGGACCGCTGCGCCGATCCTTTCGCTTGAGAATCCCGGCTGCCAGGATGATGTCCTGCCCGGTGTGCCCGGCCACCAGATCGCCGTCGAGCTCTGGATGCGCGACGCATTCGGCGGCGGGGCGACAGGCTTCCAGGCCTTCGTCGAGTTCGACGCGGCGTCGATCGCCTATCGCGACGACCTGAGCAGCTACTCCGCGACGCCGTTTCCGCTGCACATCCTGAACTTCGGCGCCGCGCCGCCATTCAACACGCTTTGGGCGCCGGGACGGTTGCGCCTTGATGGATCGAGCGCTCCGCTCGATCCCGCGGCGGTCGGCGACTTCCGCCTGGCGACACTGATCTTCGATGTCCTCGACGAGTGCGACTCCACGGAGCTGACCTTCGGCGGATTCCCGGCGCCGCCGGCGTTCTTCTCCGAGCTGAGTCTCTTCGGCGACCCGATCGTCACCACGCTGGTCCCGACCGGATCCTTCGAACTCGACGACACCGCTCCGTTCATCGTCTGCCCGCCGAACATCACCGTTGCCGCCGATGTCAGCGTGCCGGTCTGCATCGGCAGCGACTGCTGCTCGCCGAGCTTCGTCACGGGATGCTCGGATTCGGACTGCACGAGCCTCGTCTGCTCGCTCGATGGCTTCTGCTGCGCGGTGCAGTGGGATTCGATCTGTGCGAACGAAGCGGCGGACTCCTGCTCCTCCGTCACCGCTCCCTGCCTCGGTGCGACGGTGAGCTACGCGGTCAGCGCTGGCGACGGGTGCAGCGCCACGACGGTCGTCTGCACGCCGCCGAGCGGTTCGTTCTTCCCGATCGGCACGACGCCGGTCCTCTGCACCGCGACCGACGCGTGTGGCAACACCACATCGTGCTCGTTCACGGTCACCGTCACGCCGACGAACCTGATCATCGTCGAAGTCGAGGCCCTGGTCGGCTCGTTCACGGCGTCCAGCGCGACCCGCTGCATCCACTTCCGGACGGAGAGCTGCTCGGTCACGGCGAACGAGTCGGTCGTCCTTTCCGACAATGGACTGGGATACCAGGTGAGCGGCCCGATCCTGGTCGAAGTCGCTTGCGGCGACTGGTCGAGCCTCTGCGTGAAGGACCAGCAGCACACCAAGTGGACGACTGTCTCGCTGGTGGATGCCGGCACAGCGTGGGCGGCGACCACGGCTGCGGTGCTGCTCCCCGGCGATAACGATAACGACGGCGATGTCGACATCAACGATGTGACATGGCTGATCTTCACCTACTCGTCGGCGGCAGCCGCAAATCCCTGCCCCTTCGTCTTCCCAGGCTTCGGCCCGCGCGATGCGGACTTCAGCCTGAATGGCGTCGTCTCGGGTGAGGACTACTCGCTCCTGAGCGAGCAGTTCCTGACCATCTCCTCCTGTGCGTGCACGCTCCCGGCCGAGGCTCCCGCCGAGCGAATCGATCGCCGTCGGGCACTTCCGATCGACGAGATCGACGCTCGCATCCGCAACGAGGTCGACCTCAACAAGGACGGCGTCTTCGACGCGGACGATGTCCTGATCTTCGAGGTCGAGCGCGGTTTCGCGCCGTCGCTCTCGAACAGGATGCGCGGTCTCGAAGGCACCGAGGGCCGTCGTATCGAGACGGGCGTTCGCTAAATCCTGACGGGGACCGGCGTCTGCGTGCTGAGCGCGTTCCGATCGGGAACGGCGGAACAGCGCGGATCCCCCTCCTTGCCCCCGGGCGTCGCGGAAGCGGCGTCCGGGGGATTCCTCCAACCCGTTCCATCCATTTTTTACGGCCGGATCTCGGCACGCCGTTGTGGCCCACATTGGTACCTCACATGATCGCTCGCTCGTCTCTCGCCCTCGCTTCGTCATCCCTGACCGCACTCCATCGCTTCCCATCGCTCGCGGGGGCGGTGCTCCTCGCGACGCTCGCACCGGTCGCGACGGCAGGCGTTGTCGATGTCAAGCACGCACCGCTCGCCCAGAGCGTGCCTGTCGGCTCACCGGTCTCAGTGCAGATCGTGGTCGCCTCTCCGTCGGTCGGCGGACAGCCGTGGGACTCGCTCGATGCGATCATCACCTGGGATCCGACGCGACTGACGCTCATCGGCTCGACGCAGGTCGGAGCGGGGGCGCCCTTCTTCCTGACCGGCTTTCTCCCCGATCCCGATGGCATCAACGCAAGCCTGACCGACGGGAACGCGATCTTCACCGCACTCGGACTGCCTGGAGCGCAGATCATCGCTCCGCAGCGGCCCGGTCAGCTCCTCGTCACGACGCTTCAGTTCATCGCCCTCGCGCCGACTCCGAGCACGCCGGTTGACTTCCTCCCGACGCTCGGGACCTTCGGCAAGACCCGCGTCCTGCTCGGCGGATTCAATGTCACCGGCGACACCACGAGCCTCGCGACCGTGACCATCGTTGGCGTCTGTCCGCCGAGCGGCCACGACTGTTTCACCGAAGGATCGGCCGGGTGCAGCGATGTCGCCTGCTGCGATGCGGTCTGTGCCGTCGACCCGTTCTGCTGCAACAACGCATGGGATGCGATCTGCGTCACCCAGGCTGCGACCCTCTGTGACGGCTGCGGCGATCCCTCCGCCGGAAGCTGCTGCGAGCCGCAGTCGACGCCATTCTGCGATGACGCGGCCTGCTGCGATGCGGTCTGCGTGATCGATCCGTTCTGCTGCTCGAACGCGTGGGACGAACTCTGCGCGGCCGCCACGCTCGCGGTGCCAAGCTGCGGCTGCGATCCCTGCCAGGTGAGCGACGAGTCCTGCTTCGTCGCCCACGACACGCCTGGCTGCAACGACGAGAGCTGCTGCTCGCTCGTCTGCGGCCTCGACCCATTCTGCTGCGATGTCGAATGGGACCAGATCTGCAAGGACTCCGCGAACCTGAACTGCGGCGGATGCGGCGAGCCGAGCGGCGGGAGCTGCTACTGCGCCCATCCGACGCCCGGCTGCAACGATTCGGAGTGCTGTCGCCTGGTGTGCGAGGCCGATCCGTTCTGCTGCGAGGTCGAGTGGGACGGCCTGTGCGTCTCCGCCGCCTTCACGACCTGCGGCTGTCCCTTCGACACCGATCTGAATGGCGTGATTGACGCTGCGGATCTCGCCGTCTTCCTCGGCGCGTGGGGCACCAGCCTCTGCCCGTTCGACGCCGACTCGAGCGGTCTCGTCGACGGCGCTGATCTCGCGATTCTCCTCGGCGCGTGGGGCAACTGTCCCTGACGGTTCGCCGCTCGTCCCAACAAGTCTCTCTTCCCGGCTTCCGGAGCGGTGCGCACGCGACCCTTCGGAGCCCGTCCCTGACGGCGTGCATTGTTCCGGCTCGAGGTGTCGACGCGAGCTTGGACCCAGCGATACGCGACACAAAGGATCAGACTGCATGCGAAAGCCCATTCTCTCATTCGCGGCCGCTTGCGCCATCGCGAGCCCAGTGCTCGCGGGCCCACCTCTCTACGACCAGAATGTCACCCCCGATGCGATCTTCGGTGCCGGCAACGCGAACGGCGCGTTCACCCTCGACCGGGCGTTCGGCGTCGAGCTCGGCCTGCGCGCCAAGCTCCGATTTCCCGTTCCTCTCAACATCTTCAACAGCAACGGTGACGGCAGCTACACCTTCAATAGCGGCCCGGGCGGCGGCAGCGATCCGCTGAATCCGTTCTGGGCGTTCGAGTGGTCGGTCAACAGCGACTGGAACGGCAGTTCGCCCTACCTGCTGAACGATCTGACCTACGAGATCGGGATGGACTTCGATCCGGGCGCCGGAACGAACTATCTCGTCTTCGACCACATCACCCCGAATGCCGTGATTCCGTACACGGTGCCGACGGCGGCGCCATTCTGGGATCACTCGATCGGCACCAACGCGACCGGAAACGGAGCGGGCGTCGAGGCGGCCTCTGCGCCGACCTATGTGACGCTGCTCGACACGAACAATGTCGCCCAGAACTCCTGGCGACTCACCTTCTTCGACACCGCCCCATTCGTCTTCAACCCGAGCGCCGTCGGCCGCTACGAGTTCTACCTGTCGGCCTTCGACAGCGGATCGCGCGTGGCTCGGACCAACATCACGGTCTACGCGCTCGATCATGTGTCACTGACGCTCGACGGCAACGGCTGCCAGAGCACCGATCAGGACCTGGTCACGCCGGGGACCCAGATCAAGGTCACGCTCTCGCTGCGGAATCCCGATGCCATTCCGGTGACCGGATTCCAGGCCTTCCTCGAGTACGACGAGACGGCGATGACCTATGTCGGCGCGACGAGCTCCTACACGGCCACGCCCTTCACGCTTCATCTACAGCCGACCTCGAGCGCTGAAGTCGCTCCGGGCAAGCTGCGTCTCGATGGCGCGACGACTCCGGGTGGGCCGGCCCTCATGGGCGATGCCCTTGCCGCAACGCTTTTCTTTACCGTGACGCCGAGCTCGGGCTGCGATGGCAACTCCGTCTGGTTCGACACGACGCAGCCCTTTGCGTCGGAGGCGAGCAACGCCGGACTTCCCTACGCGACCGACCTGCTCGACTCGCCGACGATCGTTTCGGACACCACGCCGCCGATCATCTCGGCCCAGTCGTCGATCACGGCCTATCCGCGGCCTGGCCTCTGCACGGCGGAGATCTTCCCGCAGACCTTCCCGTTCAACTTCGATCCGGCCGTCGGGCCGACGCAGGCACCGGGGGTCTTCTACACCGATCGCTACGCTCCGAACGCGTTCGAAAGTTCCTACTTCGACGGCGACTTCCGGCTCCGTCATGCGATCAACGCCGCCGACTTCCAGGTGAGCGACTTCTATAACACCCAGGGTCGCAAGCTCGACCTGAACAGCCGCGCTGGCTCCAGCGTCGAGATCGATCTCTTCATCGGCTCGGACTGGGCTGCAAACAATCGTCGGGCCGACCTTTGGCTCACGATGAACGACGACAGCAATGTCGTGTCGGATTACCCGATCATCGGCTTCGCCCGCATCGCCGGCGATCCCTCCGCCACCGGGAACTTCCGGGTGTGGTCGGACACGGCGTGGGTGAATCTCGGTCTGCCCTCGGGCTTCGCCTATGACAAGTGGTACACGCTCCGGATCACCTTTACCGGATCGAGCTACGAGTACGAGGTCATCGACGGCGGCACCACGGTGTTGACCTACACCGACAGCGACATCGACGGCAGCGTGATGATCGCCAACACGATCATCCAGGCGAAGAATTTCAACAATACCTATGACGTGTACTGGGACAACCTGACCGTTTCGGGTCAGTACCCGACCGCGAGCGATTCCTGCTCGGGACTTCCGTCGGTCGTCGGCGTTCGGAGCGACGGGCTTCCGCTCACCGCTCCCTTCGCGGTCGGCACGACGACGATCACCTGGACTGCAACCGATGACTGCGGCAACACCGCGTCGACGACGCAGAATGTGATCGTGCCCAATGCTGTGCTCGTGAATGTCGTGGCCGAGCTCCAGGGCTCCGGTCCGGCGACCCGATGCATCAACTTCGTGCCCGACTTCTGCGATGACTTCAACGATGTCGAGCTCACTTTCACCGGAAGCCTCCCGGCGACCGTGGCGGCGACCATCGAGCTGCCCTGCGGGGCATGGTCGTCGCTCTGCGCGAAGGACCTCCAGCACACGCAGCGGGCGACCACGACGCTGACCAATGACGGTACGCACTACACGGCGAATACCGTGCTTGTGCTTACCGCCGGTGACACCGACAACGACGGCGATGTCGACATCAACGATGTCACCCTGTTCCTCGCCCAGTTCGGAACCTCGCCCTCGACCGGCGGCTGCCCGTGGAACGGCCTCCGCAGCGCTGACTTCAGCAACAACGGCGTCGTCGCGAGCGAGGACTACTCCGCGCTCTCGCCGAACTGGCTGAGCATTTCGCCGGTGTGCGCCTGCACCGATCCGGTCGTCGTCGAAGAGGAGGAGCGTGGCCACAACATCACTTGGCTGCGCGTCCGTGACCAGGTCTCCCGCAAGGCCGATCTTGACAACAACGGTCGTGTCGACGCCCGTGATGTCGAGATCTTCGAGCGGCGCTTCAATCTCTCCGGTGAGCTGTCGCGGCGGATGCGCGATTCGGAACGCACCCACTGAGTCACTCAGGAAGAGAGGACTCCGCCAACCGCCGCGGGCGCACTCATCAGCGCCCTGATGGCGGGACAGCGTGCATGCACACGACATGCAACGCTTCGGCGGATGGACATGCGGACGGGGCCGGCGCGGAGCAATCCGCCGCCGGCCCCGTTTGTTTGCGCCATGCTTTCTGTCGCGTCGTTACGGCGTCCACGCCCCAAGGAGCGCAGCGATGTCGGCTGCGGTGACGGCTCCGTCACCGTCGAGGTCCGCGTCGCAGGGGGCTTGCGCGGGGCAGGGGCCGAAGGCGCCGAGGAGGAGGGCGAGATCGCTGCTACCGACGCTTCCGTCTCGGTCGATGTCCTCGGCGGCGAAGAGCAGCCCGTCGATATGGTCGGTGAGCACGCGCAGCGTCGTCTCGGTCGCCGCGCGGGCCGTGGGCCAGTCGATGAGCCCGCCGACATGGACATGTCCGGCCGCCACGCAGCGGTCGGGATCGCTCGGATCGGCGTGCAGGCTCTGGTGCCAGACGCCGTGATAGGCGATGAACTCGGAGAGAAAGCCGCCACCATCCTGCGTGAAGCAGATGTAGGGCGTCAGCATCGGATGGCCGGCCGCGACCGCCTGGACGATCGCGTTGACCGGTAGCGTCGAGAGCCGAAGCGTTCCTGCGGGGACTGACGCGTCCGGCGGATTGGGCGTCGGGAGCAGGGGTGGAAGATAGTCTTGGAACCAGTTCGTTCGATTGAACTGGTTCATCTCAAGCTCCCAGCTGCGATTGATGAAGCCTCGGCTGAAGGTGATGATCGCGACGGGCTTGATCGCGTCGGCGATCGCCCAGAAGTCAAGCGATGTGTCCTGATAGTCGACTTGCAGATCGCCGCTGCCGACGCCGCAATTGAAACAATTCGACGGCACGAACTCCGGGAAGTACGCAACGATGTCGTAGCCGCGGCCTTCCCAGTCCTCGCCGATCCAGCCGCCCGGATTCTGGGCGGCGCTTTGGCTGAATGGTCGAACCGCCTCATTCGATGGTGGCCAGTAGCCGGTCAGGAGGATCCGCGGGCGGTCAGCGTGAGCGCTCGTCGCCAGGAGGACGGTCCATGCCGCCGCCTGAATAGCACGGGTAGATCGAGACATGACAATCTTGTACTCGCACCATCCCCCCAATCCAAACCAAAAACCGATGCGGCGGGCGCGGAACCCGTGTGGCTTCCGCGCCCGCCGTTCGGCATTCTTCGGTTCACGATCGGTCGAACTTAGGGCGTCCACTGCCCGAGCAGGATCGCGAGATCGGCCGCGTCGACGGTCCCGCTGCCGTCGAGGTCAGCGTCACCCGCCTGCGACCAGGATCCGAGCAGGATCGCAAGATCGGCGGCGTCGACGGTGCCGTCGCCATTGAGATCAGACTGAATGGCGAGGTCCGCCCACACCAGACGGTGATCGGAGCTCGGGAAGGGGAAGACGCCGGTGAGGTTGAAGAAGGGCTCGGTGGTCGTCGGCCAGAAGATCCCACCGCCGGCATGCGGCACGGTCCACGACGGAAGCACGTAGTCGGCGCGGAGATTGCCAGGTGCTCCGTCGGCGAAGTCCGCCGTATCGCGTGCGGGGTCGCCGAGATGGGTCGCGTTCGCATTGCGCTGGAGGATCGCCGCCTCGGCGCCGCCGGCCGCCGCCGGGGGATTCGTATCGTTGATGAGCGGATGTTCGGTGAGCTGGAGGATCGCTTCGTCGACGCTGTCTCCGTCGAGCGGATCCGCGTTCTGGTCGCCGACGATGACGAACTTCGCCCCCGCCGGAAGTCCGCCGACGACGCCAGCATCGTCGTACAGGTAGGTCGCCGCGCCGGGGGTCACATAGTCCGCCCAGAGACGGATCTCATCATGATTACGCTTGCCGTTGCGATCCTCGGGACCGTCGAAGACCGGCGGCGTCGGGTGGCTCGCGAGCACATGGAGCCGGGTGTCTCCGATCATCACCGGAACATCCCAATGGCTCTTCGAGGAGAGCCGGAAGACGGCGAGTTCCTCCGCCGAATACCAGTCTGCCGGAGCGGCGGTGTTCGCGTCGTCCGGAAGGAGCGCTCCTGGCATGTCCTTCCAAAGGAAGTTCTGGAAGGTGCGGATGCTGCTCTCGTCGATCGGGTACTTCGAGTAGATCGCCATTCCGAACTGGCCCGGAAAGAAGCCGAAGCCGAAGGCGTCGTTGCCGCCGCCGACCGAACCGTTGTTGTCGAGGTCGAAGCCCGACGGAACTCCGGTGTTGCTCGGGGCGGTGTACGCATAGGGGTAGTTGATGGGCGTTGCGCCGTTCTGGCTGATCGCGAGATAGTTGGCGCGGAAAAGACCGAGCGCGGTGTCGTTCGAGTCGTAGTCGAACTCGTTCAGGAGCACGATGTCCGGCGCGGCCCGCTGAATGATTTCGGCGATGACCTTCGCTTGGGCGTTCGCGGGAGTGGAAAGGTCGGTGATGAGCTGCCCGGCGTTGTTGCGGTTGAGCGAGCAATTGAAGGTCGCGACGCGTACCGAGCCGTCGGCGGCGAGGGATGGCGACGCACCAAGCATGGTGCTGAGGACGGCTGCGGCAGAGACGAGCGAGCGCATGGGCAACTCCTGGTTCGGGACACCTGAGGGTGCGACTCCCATCGGACATCGGGAGGGAATCGAACGGTCGAAGTGTCGGCGCTGGTCTTGAAGGATTGGTGCTGACGCCGCGAAGAGAGCGCGGACGCGGTGTGCGTTCTGCGTGTGGTGCGCTTGGGGACCGGCTCCCTCTGCGGCAATCAGAACCGTGACCGAACATCCGCTTGACCTGATGATTGCGAGCCGCGAAGGAAGGAAGCGCAGCATGCCGCCATGCCCACGCCTTCGTCCCAGCTTCGTCTTCGCTCGATGCCAGCCCTCTGCCTTGCCGTCGCGCTCTGCGGACCGGCTGCGCTCTGCGGACCGGCTGCGCTCGGCCAGTCCTTTACGGTCGTCACGCTCCCGGACACGCAGAACTATAGCGAGTTCTACCCGGCGATCTACGCGCAGCAGACCGCTTGGATCGCCCAGAACGCCGCAGCGCTCGATCTTCGCTTCGTTGCCCATGTGGGCGATGTGGTGAATCACGGCAACAGCATCGCGGAGTGGAACAACGCCGATGCGGCGATGTCGACCCTCGATCTCCTTGGGATTCCCTACGGCGTCTGCGCCGGCAATCATGACATCACGCCGTCGGGCGTCTCGGGTTCAAGCTACATCCCCCAGAACTTCCTCTCCTACTTCGGTCCCGAGCGCTTCGAGGGGCGTCCCTGGTATCGCGGTGCCTCACCAAGCGGGATGAGCAGCTATCAGGTCTTCTCGGCGCCGGCCGGCGGTGGGATGAGCGTCGAGTTCCTCGCGTTGCATCTCGAGTGCGACCCGACGCTGGCGGAGATGGCGTGGGCGCAGGGGGTCCTCAACGAGAACCGCGACAAGCCCGTCCTTCTCTCGACCCATCGGTATCTCCAGGACGCCGAGGACTACACCTCCGGCGTTCCGATCGTGCCCTCGGGACGCTATCCCGACATCTGGTATGCGGTCGAGGGCGTGTATGTTCCGGGAGGGACCCAGATCGAGCAGGTCTACGACTGGTTCGTGCGCCGCAATCCGAACATCTTCATGGTCCAGTGCGGTCACTTCCACGAGGAGTTTCGACAGACATCGATCAACGCCTACGGCGATCCCGTCCACGAGATTCTTGCCGACTATCAGGATGATCCAAATGGCGGCGACGGCTGGCTGCGCATCATGACCTTCGACCTGTCCGCGGGCAGCATCGATGTCGACTCCTACTCGCCCTTCCTGAACGCGTACCGTTCGGCCGACGAGAGTGACTTCACGCTCGCGGTCGATTTCGATCGGTACTACGAATTGAATCCCACGGTCGTCCGCCAGCAGGGCATCGCCGGCTATGCGGGGACGCAGGACACTTGGATCAGTCAGGCCAACCCGAACAGTTCGTATGGCGACGCCGGCACGCGCGTCTCCGACGACGATGTGACGAACTCATTCTTCTCGGACAAGCAGGGGCAGGCACTCGTGCGCTTCGATGGGCTGATCGGACCGGACGGCGTGCCCGCCGGCGCGACGATCCTCAGCGCGACGCTGACGCTCCAGATCGCCGACGATATCGATACGCCTCTGTTCAATCCCGATTTCTTCATTCATCCCATTCTCATTCCGTGGAGCGAGTCGTCGACCTGGAACTCCCTCGGCGGCGGACTTCAGTTCGGTTCGGAGCTTGGGCCGCTGGTCGCGATCATGACCGGCGACAACGACCCCGATGGAGACGGCCTGCGGACAATCGACATCACCGGTGTCGTGCAGCAGTGGGCCAACGGTGCGCCGAACTGGGGTTTCGCGATCCTGCCCGAGATCATCTCCGGGAACGATGACGGGATCGAGATCTTCTCGAGCGAGTCGGCGAACCCGCTCTTGCGTCCGGCGATCGCGGTTGTCTACGAGCTGACGCTCTCCGAGGTGCCTGGTGATCTGACCGGCGATGGTGCGGTGAACGGCGCCGATCTCGCTTCGCTCTTGGCTGCGTGGGGGGGGAGTGGTGCCGCGGACCTCGACGGCTCGGGCAGCATTGATGCTGCTGACCTGGCCCTCGTGCTGGCCGCCTGGACGGGCTAACTGAAGGCGTCGGAACCATCCACCGTCCGGGCGAAGGAGCGGCTACCCTATTCGGGTTATGTCAGACGATGAAGGGTGTCAGGAACCGATGGGGCCGTGCGGATCGGCCCAGGCAAGCGCGAGCTGGTCGTGGCGGCAGCGCAGCGGCGTGGGCGTCGAGGCGGTGGCCATGGACGACGGTCTGCGACGACTGCGCGAGGCGTTCGAGCGACGCGGCGGTGCACTTCTTCGGGTTCATCTCGAGATCGTCGATGATGACCGTATGGATGCCTATCACCGACGCTACTCGGGGGTTCCCGGAACAACGGATGTCCTGACCTTCTGTGAGGAACTGCCCGAGGGGCTGGCCGTCGACCTCATCGTCTGCGCCGACGAAGCCGCGCGCCGGGCCGATGAGTTCGGACATCCGGTTGAGCGGGAGGTCCTTCTGTACGCGGTGCACGGGATCCTGCACTGCCTTGGCCACGACGACCACGATCCCGTTGCCTATGACCGGATGCATGCCGAGGAAGACTCGATCCTCGAGGCTGCTGGCATCGGAGCGACCTTCCGTCCGCACCCGCCTCGGCAGGCCGCCGACGCGTCGCTGAAGCGGGGTGAGCCGTGATTGGCACGATCGTTCTTGCCCTTGCCGTCTGCCTCGTCGTGACCGGCTATCTCTCGGCCCTCAATCTCGCCCTGGCGAACGCGAGCCCCTCCGCGCTGGAACGGGCTCTTGAGGAGCGCGGCCGCAAGCGGCCCACTTGGCTGATTGCTGAGCTTGAGGATGCGGCCCACGCCGTCGCCCTCCTTCGCACATGCGGCCGCGTGCTCTGCTTCACGCTCATCCTGATTGCGTACACCGGGTTCGGCGAGACGGCCGAAATCACCCTCGCTGCGCTCGGCCTTTCGATGGTGACTTCGGTGCTCCTCGTCTGGTTCTTCACCAGCGTGATCGCCGCCGCCACCGCTCGCTACCTCGCGCTTGGTCTCATCGCTGTCAGCATTCCCCTCATTCGCGTCGCGGCGATTTTGGCCTCGCCCTTCCTCGCCGTCGTCGCCTTCGTCGATGAGGCCGTTCGCCGCCTCGCCGGCGTCGACGAGAGCGATGCGGACGAGGTCGACGAGGGACTTCTCCTGACGATCGAGGACTCGAAGAAGGAAGGGGAAATCGATCCGCTCTCAGCGAGGATTCTCGAGAATGTCGTCGAGTTCCGCTCGACCGCCGTCTCGAGCGTCATGACGCCGCGCACGAATGTCATCGGACTTCCCTATACCGACGATCTCGACACGATTCGCATCTTTCTCGCCGAAGCCGGCCACTCGCGCGTGCCGGTCTTCGAGGACTCGCTCGACCAGATTCTCGGCGTTCTGTATGTGAAGGACCTGATTCGCTATCTCGGCACCGGCGCGCCGGAGTTCCGGCTTCGTCCGCTGCTGCGCGATCCGATCCGCGTGCCCGAGACCAAGCCGGTGCGCGAGCTGCTGCTTGATTTCCAGCGCAGCGAGGTGCACATGGCGATCGTCGTCGACGAATACGGCGGCACGGCGGGACTCGCGACGATCGAGGATGTCCTCGAGGAGATCGTCGGCGAGATCAACGACGAGCACGATGTCGACGCCGAGGAGACGCCGGAGCTTGCCCCGATCGGGGAGCGGGCGTGGGAGATGCCGGGGCGATATCGCGTCGATGACCTCAACGCCCACTTGGAGGTCGGCCTGCCGGAGGAGGACGATTACGACACGGTCGCCGGGTTCCTCTTGAAGCGGTTCGGCCGTATCCCTTCGCTTGGCGAGACGCTCACCGAGGCGGGCTGGCAGTTCGAGGTGTCGAGCGCCACACGGACCCAGATCCTGACCGTTCGGCTGACCGCACCGGCGGCGTTGGCGGACCGTTGGCGCTCGGGTTCGGCCAGTTCACCCGCGCCAAGCGCTGCTGGGGAAGCGCCCCTCGCGCCGGCGAGCGCGGAGCCTGAACGGCCGCGCACCCGGGAAACGGTCGGATGAGCCCCGGCGAAGCCAGTGATGCCAGCGAAGCCAGCAACGCCGGCGAAGCCGGCGAGACGCCTGCGGTGGCGACGAAATCGCAGGAGGGTCCTTCCCAAGCAGGGCAATCGGTTCACAGTGTGGGCGTGGAGTCCGGTCGCCTGAACGGGCCATCCGAGTCGCCGGCGTCGCCTGCGGAACCACTCGCCCACCCGCACCGCGGAGAGCCACTGATGCCCATCGCCGCCGAAATGCCGCCCCCGGCACCCCATCCCATGCAGGACCCCTTCCATCAGGGGATGCCGATGCCACCCGCGGGGGGCGGCGCGTTCCATGCGGGAGGTATGGGGGCGGGGTTCGGTGCTGCTGGATGGAACGGACCGGCGGCCGCAGGTTCGTCAGGGAACGGTCCGGCTGGCGGTTTTGGCGGCGGCGGAGGAGCTGGAGCGCCCTACTGGCGCGGGCAGCGCCTCGTCGATCCGCGTGTCAGCGATGCGGACCGTGCCATCGCGGTGATCATGCATCTCTGGTGGTTGGGTCTGATCTTCACGGCCTTCTTTCCGCTGGCCTTCCTGCCGGTCATCCTCTGGGCGGTCCGGCAGAGCGCGAGCGGCTTCGTGGATGACCACGGCCGTGAGGTGCTCAACACCCAGTTGACCATCCTCCTCTTCGCAGTCTCGATCATCGGTTTGCCGGTCGCCTTCGTTCTCATCCTCGTGTCGATGGTGAACTCCGTTCGGGGCGCGATCGCCGCTGCCCAGCGCGAGCACTTCCGCTACGGCATGATCTTCCGGCCGATCGGCTGAGATCGGCAGTCCGAAGGGTCCGGCGGCCCCCCCCCTCGGTCATTCGCGGACTTTTGGTCTTGCTTCGCCAGCCAGACCGGCGACAATCCCCGCGTGCGCCAGGTCCCGCGAAATCCCCGATTCGAAGGTTGGGACGACGAGCGATTGATCGCCGCCGCCGCGACGGGGGATCGCGAGGCCCTTGTCGAGTTTCTCTCCCGACATTGGGAGGCATTGCAGCGCATGGCGCAGCGATATGGCCGCAACGACGGCCAGCGCTCGCATGGCCGCGACGATGTGCTGTCCACGGTTGTCCGCCAAGTGCTGCACATGATGGACCGAGGCGAGTTCACCCCGTCGAAGGCATCCGAAGCGCACGGGCTTGTCCGAACGATTCTCCGACGAGCGCTCGGGCATGTGTTTCGGCGCGAACGGATCGCTCGAACCGCCTTGGCCCGCCGCGCAGCGGGCACGCCTGCTTCGGTCTCGGATGGCGACCATCGGCGCGTCGATCAGGCGGAGCTCGCCTCGATCGTCGCTGAGCTCACCCCGGAGGAGTATCAGCTTCTTCTCATGCGGCTCGACGGCAAGCATTTCGACGCGATCGCCACCGCGCTCGGACGCAGCGCGCAGACCTGCCGTCAGCGTTGGCGTTCACTGCGCATTCGACTCGGGCTTGACGGGCTCGCCGGGGGCTGATCGCAGGAGTCCGACGAGATGGCCGAGCGGCTCGGCATCCGGCGAAAGCACGGCGATGAGTCCGCGATTGGCCTCGTGCACGCGCTCTGCGATCCGAAGCAGCCGGTCCCGCGTCGGAAGGTCTTCCTCACCCTTGGATCGCGTCGACTCGAGCAACTGGATCGCGTGCGAGAATGCGCCGCTGTGCGTATGGAAGATGAGCAGCGCGCGGCCGCTCAGCGGTTCCGCCGATGGAATAGCGGACTCGTCGAGCAGTCGCAGCGAGGTCTCTTGCTTCTCGGCGAGGAGGACGAGCGCGTGGGCCGCATCGACCGCGGCGCGTCGGGCACTGGGCGACCGGCTTCGAACGAAGGCCACCCGAATCTCGTGGTACCCGGCGAGCGCCTTCGTGAAGGGCGTGTGCTGGACGCCTGGGGCCCACTCTCTCGACTGAACGAAGTCGAGGTGCGCTGGAGGTGGCAGGGGTTCGCTTCCATCACAGCCGCTGAGGGCGAGGAGCGCCGGCAGCAGAAGTGCTCGCCGCAGGCCTCGCCACATCGTCCCCCACGGCAACAACCACGCGGACGCACCCCGATCGAGTGCGCCCGCGTGGAGCAACAGGCGATGAGCACACGGCGCGATCACGGGAACCGCCCGCGTCCGCTCGTGGAATGGCCACCTACTGAGGCGAGCCGCCCGGAGTCTCGTCAACAATGGTGGTGGCACCTTCAAGCGAGGCTGTCAGGTCGTCCGCCGACATCGGCAGGTCGACCGCGCAGGCGACGATCGAAAGTGTAGCCTCGTAGAGCGGCATGCCCAGCTTGTCGTACCCGATGACGGTGACCGCATGCGGCAGCGTTCGGGGAGCGAGGGCTGAGTAGGGGCCCCATGCGGGTACCTTCCAGCCGTCGAAGAGGACCCGCCGGATCGGCGTTCCGTCGGCGGCGTACTCCTCGATCGAGAGGAGTTCGTCGTGCTCGCCCTTCGGGGCGGTGAGCAGGAAGGTCGAGCCGCCACCGCCGCTCAGGATCGTGAGCTGTTCGACGAGGGTGACGCCATCCGCACCGGCGACCTCGACGAGCGACCATCCCTCGTCGGCGAGGCTGATGGCCTCGTCGCTCAAGGCGAGGAAGGCGCTTCGCGTGAGCCGGTCCCCGCCGCCGGACCCCGAGGATGAGGCCGCCCACGAGGCGAGCCAGTACAGCGGCTGCTGTGACCAGAGCGTGGAGGCCAAGGCATCGCTTGGAAGAACGGCCGCGTTGCCGCGCAGGCGATCGTGGTAGCGGTACTCGCCGCTCCCTTCGGCTGCGCCGTCAAAGGACTGGTCGATCCAGGCGAAGTGCTTCACGCGGTCCGCATCGACGGACTGTTCGGTCCGCCACGCCTTGCCGGCCTCGCGGAAGCGCAGGAATCCGGTCGTCGGCGTTCCGTCGGCCGGAGGACCCTGCCAGGGCGTCTCCGGCTCGGCGAAGAGCCGATGCTGGTAGACCACATCCAGCGAGAGCGTCTGGGCGTCCCGGAGAATCCGGATCGGCGAGGAGGGGCCGGGGCCTGAGGCCTCGTTCGCAACTGCTGCCGACTGGCCGCCGAAGGGTTGAAGGAGGAGCGATGCCGCCCCAGCAACCAACAGGACGGCGATCCCGAGGCCGACGCCTGAGCGTCGAGCCTGCCAGCGGGCGGAGGAGGGCCCGCCGAAAGACTCGTCGCGCCACGGAAGCACCCTCGGTTCGGCGCGCCCTGAGCTTGACGAAGAGGCACGGGGCGAAGCGGCCGAGCGGGGGAATGAGGAGGGGGATGCGTTCATGGGCAACCTCCAGGGATCAGTCGGGGGAATCCGCACGGGATGGCGATGCCGGCGATGATTCGGATTCCGCATGCGAGGTCGTCGAACTTCTCGTTCGGGCTCCCGGCGGGATCGACGCACCCGAGGCCTGGGATCTTCAGGCAGGTGGGGTCGTTACCAGTTCGCACGGTGGCTTGGCCGCATCCGGCGTAACCGGGACCATCCGCGTGGGCGCTGCCGGCTCCGGCAACGAGCCAGATTCCGACACCGGTCCCGAGCGCCGTCACTGCGACTGATGCGATCAGTCGCTTCGAGAAAATGGAAACGAAAAGGGGTGCGAGGCATGACCTTGCGCGAGAGGCGATGAGCGGTCTCATCCCTCGGCGCACCGATTGAAGAGAAATGGTCGTCATAGGACACCATCTCTCCAAGCGGCGTCGGACCCCCTTTGTTACCTCTTCTCGAAAGAATGTGAGGCGGAATTCGGTGGGGCGAATTCGGTATGGAATCTGGCAGCCCGAATCGGCCTTTCAGACGCTTCCAGCGGGCTCGGACGCTCAGCTTGGTTTGGCGTCCGGCTGGCCGTCCGGCTGGCCATCAGGCTGGCTATCAGGCTGGCCATCAGGCTCGCCATCAATCAGGGGGAGCTCATCGCGAAGCGATGGAAAGGCGGATTGAAGTTTAACGACCCAGTCGCGGACCGCGGCATAGGCCGGATGCCATTGGGGGATGGGGGGGACGCGTTCGCTTGATCCATCGGAGACCGGTATTTTCACGAGCGCGTACACCAAACTGGACTGCCAGTTGCCTGCTTCCGAGGGCGTCATGCAGTCAGCCGGACTGATGCTGCCGTCTTTGGTCAGCGCTTCAAGCGAGGCCCATGCGTGCAGGCCCTCCCACGCCAGCCGGCGGGAGATGACGCTGATCGCGGATGACTGGGTGACAGCTGGATCGAGCAGGAGGTCGGCTCCGCGGGCGAGCCATCGGTCGCGTTCCTCTGGACGGTTCGCCTGCCCTGCGAGCGCCGCGGCCGCAAGGCAAAATCCGAGCCGCCGGGCGACATCGGGTTCGGCCAGGATGCGAGCCTCATGCGCGCGCAGGAGTTCGACTGCATCGGCTGGCGAGGCGGTTCGCGGCAGGGTGAGGTCGAGGTTGACCAGTCCCCACCGTTGAAAGTCGCGATTGATCGCTTCGACCGCGGGATCATCTGGTTCGCGATCAAACCATGCGGCGATCGCGGCGCGGTCGTCAAACGGAAGCGGTGCATCGCCGCTACTGTGCCGCTGAAGGTAGACGGTCGTCAGCACCATCACGAGCAGCGCTCCGATGAGAACGACCAGTCGTCGCTCCGATCGGCGTCGGGGGCCAAGCGAGGCGAGCCAGCCTTCCAGCGCGATGATGAAATCCTCGACCCGCGTCGTTCGGGCGAGCAGGTCCGGCTCCATGGCCGCAAGCACGGCGCGTGACACCGGGGGCGGAGCGTTCGAGGAAGTGAGTTCGATCGACCGTCGGGCGTGGGCGATCGCCGGCGCAGCGTGTGAGGCAAGGATTTCCTCTCGCGTTGCGCCATAGGGAAGGAGTCCCGTGAGGAGCCAATAGAGCACTCCGGCCAGGGAAGCGATATCCGACTGCTTCAGTTGGGCGCCCGAGCGCCACTGCTCCGGAGGCATGAAGCCTGGTGTGCCGACGACGGTTTCATTCGTCGCCGACTCACCGAAACCGGCGCACCCGAAGTCGGTGATGCGCACGACACCATCCTTGCACACCAGAATGTTGCGTGGCGCGATATCGCGATGGACGAGGTCCTGCGCGTGGGCCTCGGCGACGCCGCGGGCGACCTGCACCATCATCCGGACGCAGGTTTCGACGGATGGGAGCCTCGCGCCGGCGACGATGTTGGTCGCTTCCCACGCTTCCAGGTGGACAGCATCGTGAAAATCCTGGACCACATACGGATGACGCCCTTCCCAGAGTCCGACATCGAACACCCGCACCACATGAGGACTGCGGGCGCGGTCCGCGCGAAGGGCCTCCGCCCGCACCGCATCAAAGTGCGAGGGCTCGGTCATCGCCCGAAAGAGCTTCACCGCGACCTCGCGGCGATGGGTGGCATCGCTCATGCGTTCGACAATCGCCCGGTAGACGCGGGCGCTTTGTCCCCGTCCGACCTCTTCGACGAGTCGATAGTCAACTCGCCCATCGCTGTCGACGGACCCGAGTGCGAGTGGGAGCTCCGGATTGGGAAGCGGACGATTCGGATCGTCGACATCGGCGAGGGTGCGGAGTGCGCCGATCGATTCGTTCATGAGCGCCCGGAGGCGAGCTTCGCGGCGTTCGTCGGGGGACTCCATGGCGACATTGTGGCGGAGCCTGCGTGAAGGGGGAAGGGTGTGGAGCCGCTCGTGGCGCTCGCGGTCGGCCCTCCGTCACCCGCACCGACCCGCGGGGGTACACTGCCCGCCCGATGCCGCTCCTCGATGTGAAGGGACTCAAGAAGACCTACAACGGCCGCACGGTCGTCGACCAAGTCTCCTTTTCGGTCGAGGCGGGTGAGGTCGTCGGGCTCCTCGGCCGAAACGGCGCCGGCAAGACGACCTCCTTTCGCATGGCGATCGGGATGATCGCCCCGGAGGCGGGTCGGGTGCTCTTCAACGGCCAGGATGTCACCTTTCTCCCGATGTACCGCCATGCCCTTGCCGGCATGGGCTACCTCTCGCAGGAGCCGAGCGTCTTTCAGCGTTTGACCTGCGAGGAGAACCTGCTGGCGATTCTCGAGACCCAGCGGATGTCCCGCGAGGCGCGACGCCGCCGGGCCGCGGAACTCCTCGATCAGTTCGGACTCCAGCTCAAGGCGAAGGAGCAGGCCCGGACCTGTTCGGGCGGCGAGCGACGACGGCTCGAGATCGCCCGGGCCCTCATCACGAAGCCGCGGCTCATGCTCCTCGACGAGCCCTTCGCCGCAGTCGACCCGCACACCGTCGAGGAACTCCAGGCCGAGGTCCGCAAGCTCGCCGACGAGGGGATCGCGATGCTCGTGACCGACCACAATGTGCAGCAGACGCTTCGCATCTGCGATCGGGCGTACATCATTCACGAAGGCAAGAACCTGCGCGAAGGCGACCCGCGTTCGATCATCAACGATCCGGTCGTCCGCGACGCCTACCTCGGCTCGACCTTCCGCGGGGATGAGTTTGACTGAGCGGGTCGGTGGCTGGCCGCGTGCCGCAGTACTCGCAGGGGACATTCGCAAGGAACACTCGCAAGGAACTGACATGACTCGATTCGCTCTCGCTCTCTCGCTCTCCGCCGCGTGCGTCCTCCTTTCGGGCTGCGTGCGCCGGGTGATTTCGATCACGAGCGAGCCGAGCGGCGCGACGGTCTGGCTCAACGATCGCGAGATCGGCCGCACCCCCTGCGAGGCCGAGTTCACCTACTACGGCACCTACGATGTCCGCCTCCAGCTCGATGGCTACGAGCCGCTCGACACGACCGGCGAGGCCGTCGCGCCGCTCTTCGACACCATTCCGATCGACCTCGCCGCCGAAGCCGCCCCGGCGAAGCTCGAGAGTCGGAACGCCTGGCACTACACGCTCGTCCCGACATCGCTCGATCACGCTGCACTCCTCGAGCGAGCGAAGGCGTTGCGGGATCGGACGAACGCACCGGCGCCAGCCGCGGCGCCGTGAGCGTTCCCTCCACGCGAGCGTTCAGAGCGTAGCGGTCCTTGTCTTGGGCGAGTGCTGCCACTGCGCGAGATTCGGACTCACACTTTAGCCGGAAGCGGCAATATGTCGCCCGGTCCTCCCATCGCATGTGGTGATGTGTTGAGCTGCAGCGGGAGCGGTCCCGATGAGCATCGTCCGGTGGCTGAACCGGCAGCAAGAGGTGATTGGCATGGAGCGAGGTACATCGAATCGTGGCTTCCCCTTGGCGTCGAAAGCGTGCTCGCCTCGGCGGTTCGCCCGCTGGCAGCCGCCGATGGGGCGTTCGCGGAGGAGCGTGGCCGTCACCCTCCTCGTGCTTTTCTCGCTGGGGCTTGGGGCCTGCTCCGCGCCGGGGCCGCAGACCCCGCCCTTTCTTTCGCCGACCTTCCGAACCCAGTTCGCGTATGTGCTGGCCGGGGATGATGGTTCGCCCAGCGTCGCGGGCGATGTCGTCGAGGTGCGTGAATCGGGATCGGGAGCGAAAGCGGTCACGATCGCGCGAGCGGCGAAGCAGGAAACACCCTCCGGCGGAGAGACGACGCTGCGGCCGCCCGATGAGCGGGAAGGCCGAGGCGCAAGTGCCGACAGGGATGCGATGCGGCCCTTCCTCCGGCTCTCCCAAGAGGCGAACTGGCCGTCGCTTCAGCGCATCAGCGATCCTCGCACCATCCGCCGTGACCCATTCAATCGGCCCTATTACGCTGATTACTATCAATATGCTCTCGGGATTGGGCCTGAGGAGGCGGCAAGCGCACGCAATGAGATTTTGCATGACATCATCGCATTGATGGACGAGTCCTATCGGCGATACGAGATGGACCTGCGCGGTGATCGCGATGTCAAGGATGTCCTCGTCCGGACGACGGCGCTGGGCCTTACCGGGACGGCTGCTGTCATGGATGCGGGATCGACAGGCCGCATCCTCTCGGCGATCGCCAGCGGACTCATTGGAACGAATGCGATCGTCGACGAGGAGCTGTTTCTGAACTATTCGACGCAGCTCATTCAGATGCAGATGCAGCTTGATCGAGCGAATGTCCGAAAGGTCATCGAGATGGGCATGACGCTATCGGTGAGGCAGTATCCCCTTGAGTCGTCGCTCCGCGACCTCGTCGACTATTTTCACGCGGGAACCGTCACGAACGCGCTCCATCAGCTCGTGGTGCGAAAGGGGTCGGAACTACGCCTCGCTCAAGACGATACCGTCCGCATCGAGAGCGCCCGCGCGATGGAACGAACCATGACCGAGCGCCGGCTCGCCGAGGAGCAGTTGGAAACGCTCAAGGTCGCACGACGGCTCCGTGAGGAGGCGAGGCGAGACGGCGAGGATGCGGGCTCCTCGCGCGAGGACCGGCCCGTCGAAGGGCCTGACGCCACGCCGCCCACGGATCGGCCCACTCCACCCGCCGTGGGAGCTCCCGCTGTCGATCGAGCCAGACCTCCCGCTGGTCCTCCACCGGAGGAGCCAACGCGACCGTCCGGTCGCGATGGATCGACCGAGTGATCGCGTGAAGGAGATTCGCGATGACCGCACCCGCCTACATACTCTGTGCCCGAACGAAGCGGCAAGGTGAGTTCGAAAGCGATCCCGCTCCGAGCACCTACCTGCGCGTTGAACCGACGGCGAGCAGGCACCGTCCCGACGACCGGATCGAACGGGCACGCTGGATCAAGGAGGTACTCGCGCTGTCCATCTGGGGCCAGGACGAACGGGATGCGAGCCTCGCGCGCGGTGACATCCTCTTTTGGGTCCATGGCTTCAATAATGGACCGGACGATGTACTCGCGCGACATCGGGCCCTCGAACGCGGTCTGCATGACGCGGGGTGGAAGGGGGTCGTCGTTTCCTTCGACTGGCCCAGCGCGTCGAGTGCGCTGAACTATCTAGGCGATCGTCATGACGCGAAGCGCTCGGCGATGCAGCTCACCGACGACGGCATTCGCCTCCTTAGCAGGCAGCAGCGGCCCGCTTGCCGGATCAATGTGCATCTTCTCGCCCACTCGACCGGTGCATTCGTCGTGCGCGAGGCCTTCGATGACGCCGACGACTGCGCGTTGCCAAATCAGGACTGGATCGTGAGTCAGGCTGTCTTCATCGCGGCCGATGTCTCGCAGGCGTCTATGGGCAGGCACGCGGACAAGTCACGGGCCTTATACCGGCACATCACGCGGCTGACCAATTATGTGAACGGCGCGGATGGCGCGTTGAAGATTTCGAATACGAAGCGGGGCGGCGTCGCCCCGCGCGTCGGTCGGGATGGTCTTCCCGCGGATAGGCCGGAGGGATCGACGGATGTCGACTGTACGGCGTTCTACCGCTTGATGGAGGACGATCCCTCCTATCGACAGCGGTTCGATGTCGAGCGTGGCACGCTCTCAAGCCACGCATGGCACTTCACGAACAGCCTGTTCCTGAAGGATCTTCGCGACACGCTCGTGGGGGATCTCGTCCAGGAGCGGATCCCGACACGCCATCGTGACGGAGCGAGGCTCTGCCTGACGCCTCCCGCGAAGGCATGATCGCCCTAACGCGCGTCGACCATCCCTCACCCCAGCCCCGCCTCGAGATCGTCGAGGAGTTCCTCCGGTTCCTCGAGGCCGATGGAGAGGCGGATGAGGTCGCTCGGCAGGGATTGAATCGACCTGAGCGCAGCGGGAACCGACGCGTGGGACATCCGGCAGGGGAGGCTCGCGGTCGAGTCGATCGAGCCGAAACTGACGGTGATCGCGAAGGAACGCAGTCGACGGAGGATCGCGAGGGAGCGCTCCTCGCAGCCGGTCTCGATGCTCAGGACGCTGCCCGGTCCGTCGGCCTGCCTGCGATGCCGATCGAAGTCGGGATGGCTCGCAAGCGAGGGATGATGCACGCGCCGAAGGTCGCTTCGCGCTTCGAGCGCAGCGGCGATCTGCGACGCGCTCCGCTGCTGCCGCTCGAGTCGCACGCCAAGCGTGCGCATCCCGCGAAGTAGAAGCCAGCTGTCGAAGGGTCCGAGGCTTGTTCCTTCGGCGTTCTGGAGCCAGCCGATCCGGGCGAGCGTCTCCGGCGCACGGGCCGCGACGAGACCGGCGGTCGTGTCGGCATGTCCGCTCAGAAGCTTTGTCGCGGAGTGGAGAACGAGATCGGCGCCGAGTGCGATCGGCCGCTGGAGCCAGGGACTCATCGCCGTGGCGTCGACGGCGACGAGCGAGCCGGCGCGATGGGCGGCGGCGATCACACGCGGCAGGTCCGGGGCACGCCAGAGCGGATTGGAGAGACTCTCGACCAACACCAGATCACAGCCCGCACCGATCGCGTTCAGATCGCCGTCGACGAGATCGGCGTGCACGACATCGATGCCACGATGCGAGGCGAGGTGGGCGAGCCACCGCTGCGTGCCGCCGTAGAGGTCACGGTGGGCGACGATTCGTCCGCCGCTCGGCACGAGACTCGTCACCGCCGCGATCGCGGCCATGCCGCTCGCGAACGCCTTCGAGCCGACCGCGCTTTCGAGTCGGGCGACATGACGCTCGAGCGTCTCGCGGGTCGGGTTGCCGCTCCGGGCATAGTCGTAGCGACCGAAGCCTGCGGGATCCTCCTGCTCGAAGGTGGCCGTCTGGTAGATCGGCGGTGCACTCGCCCGATAGGGGTCGTCGGGAGCGTCCGGTCCTCGCGTCTCGAGGGCAAGCCAACTGTGCGGCCGTGGGGGTCGCGCGGCCGTGATCGTCGAGGCATCAGCCACGGAGCACCTCCTCGCGAGCCGCCGCTTGCAAACGGGCCTCGCTTCGCCACGCATCGAGCAGGTCGGCGAAGACGGCCTCCGCGGTCGGTCCGCGGCCAGCGCCCTTGCCGCGCACCGTGATGCGCTCGCCATGCCCTGTGGTGGTCGTGATGGTGAGAGCGTTCCACTCGCCGGCGGCCGAGGCGAGCGGATCATCGGGGGACAGCGGCGTCGGGCGCACCGTTCCGATCACCCGACCGTCGACGAGCGCCGCCCGCGCGACGAGTCGGATGATCGTGGCGTCCTCGGCGGCGGGCAGGGCGAGCCCGCGAATGCCGGTGACATCGAGGGCATCGGGATCGCGACCGAACGCAGCCCGGGCGAGCAGGACGAGCTTCTGGGCCGCATCGATCCCGTCGAGGTCGGCGCTCGGATCGGTTTCGGCGAAGCCGAGGGCCTGGGCGTCGGCGAGGGCTTCCGCGAAGGTGAAGCCCTGTCGCTGGGCATCGAGCATGTGATTGGTGGTGCCGTTCAGGATGCCCTCAAGCTGCGTGATGCCTGCGGGACGGGCGTGGGCGACCGCTTCGAGGAGTGGGGCAGCGCCGCCGACGGCTGCCGATCCGACGATCGCGCCGCCGGTCGCCCTGGCAAGCTCGGTGAGTTCCTCGCCGAAGGCGGCGAGGAGCGCCTTGTTCGCCGTCACGAAGCGAGCCCCGCGCCGCAGCGTGGCCCTGGCCGCGGCGAGGGCGAGGTCGGTGCCGCCGATTGTCTCGACCACGATGTCCGCCTCATCCTGCTCCGCGAGGGCGAGCGCGTCGGTCCAGAGAAGTCGGGGCGGCACGAGATCGGCATGCCGCTTCGCCTGCCGCACCGCCACGCCGAGGAGCGTGAAGCGATCGCGCTCCTGCGTGAGGTGCCGCCAGACGCCGCGACCGACGACGCCGAAGCCGAGGAGGGCGACCCGCAGCGGCCGCGTCGGAGAGTCCACCGCAAAGAGCGTCCTCGCCGCTCCGACGAGGGTCGCTTCGCTCTGGGCAAGGGCGGCGACCTCGAAAGGGAAGCGCCGATCACGGGCCCAACGAAGGGCTTTCGGCTGAAGGATCGCGCCGCCGAGCTGGGCAGCGTCCTCGAAGGTGATCGCGGCGTACCGTCGGGCGAAGGGACCGGGACGCAGCGGATCATGTTCGTAGAGCCCGGCCACATCCTTGATGAGCCGGCAGCGCGCCCCGAGCGACTCGGCGAGCAGGATCGCGGTGAGATCCGAGCCGCCACGGCCGAGGAGGGCGACGCGGCCCGCTCCATCGACGCCGACGAACCCAGGCACGATGACGACGGCGTGCGCGTCGAGCGCACGGTTGAGCGTTTCCACATCGACGGAGCTTGGATGGGCATCATCGGCCGGCCCGGCGACGCGCAGGGCCATGTCGCGGGCGTCGAGGGCGATCGCGTCGATGCCGGCGGCGTCGCATCCGAGCCAGAGGTGGGCAGCGCTCGTCGCCTCGCCTGTGGCGACCAGCGACGCCCTGGCGGAGGCGTGCGGCGCATGGCCATAGCGGTGGGCGTGCTCGAGGAGTCGATCGGTCGTATCGCCGATCGCGCTCACCACGGCGAGGACGCGGTAGCCATCGCGGAACCAGCGGTAGCACTCGTGCACCGCACGGGCGATGTCTTCGGTGCGGGCGAGTACCGACCCGCCGAACTTCAGAACGATGATCGGGCGATCAGCCACGGAGCACCTCCGTCGAGCTGGAGCGCTGCCCGCATGGACCGAGCGCGTCGAGCGTCGGCAGGAGATCCTCGAGAATGTCCTCGGGGGACTCGAGGCCGATCGAGAGTCGCACCAGACCGGCCTCGATTCCCGCTGCGTGTCGTTGGGCTTCGGGCACATCGCCATGGGTCATCGTGACCGGGTGGGTGAGGAGACTCTCCACGCCGCCGAGACTCTCGGCGACGATGATCGTTCGAAGATGCCGAGCGAGGAAGCGGGCCGCCTCGAGTCCCCCGCGCAGGGTGATCGTCACGACGCCGCCGTGACCGCTCCCGGCGATGCCGCGATGCTGGCGTGTCGCGAGTTCCCGTTGCGGAAAGCTCCTGAGTCCCGGGTAGCAGACGCAGGCGAGCGCCGGGTGCCCTTCGATCGCCTCGGCAACGCGCTGGGCGTGCTCGGCGTGGCGTTCGAGCCTGAGCGGCAGCGTCTTCGCTCCCTGGAGCGTGAGCCACGCGTCGAGCGGTGACTGGATCGAGCCGACGCACTTCCTGAGGTGGGCGTAGCGGTTTCGAAGCGCAGCGTCGCGGGTGACGAGGGCGCCGCCGATGGTCGCGTTGTGGCCGTCGATCCACTTCGTCGTCGAGAGAAGCGAGATCTCCGCGCCGAGCTCAAGCGGCAGTTGGAAGGCCGGCGTGAGGAAGGTGTTGTCGACGGCCAGCGGAACCCGGGCTGCCTTGGTGAGCTTCGCGATCGCTGCGATGTCCGCCAGGGCGAGCGTCGGATTCGCCGGCGACTCGATGAGCACCAGCCGCGTGCGGCTTTCGAACGCAGCGGCGAGGGCGTGCAGATCGCTCGCGTCGACGAAGCTCGTGCGAATGCCAAGCGGCGCGAGCGTTTCGCGGAAGAGCCGCACGGTGCCGCCGTAGCAGGTCGCGCTCACGATCGCGTGATCACCCGCGGCGAGATGGGCGAGGGCGAGGACATGCGTCGCGGCGAGCCCCGAGGCGAAGGCGACAGCCGGCTCGGCGTTCTCCAGCGCACCAAGCGAGCGCTCCAACGCGGAGACGGTTGGGTTCGAGGCCCGCGAATAGGTGTGCGCCTGCGGCGCACCGAGGAGTCCCTGCTCGAAGGTCGCCGATTGGACGAGCGGTGCGAGAATCGGCTGGCCGGGGCCGGTGGAGTCGCTTGAGCGCCAGCCGTGGATGGCTCGGGTGGCGGCACGCCGATGGCTGGTCGGCGGGGGCGCTTGGGTGGATGATGCGAGAGGCGGCGAAACGGGATCGGACGAAACGGAATGGGGCGATGGCATGCTTCAGCCTTTCGCGGACGACGCGTTCATGCGCGGCGATCCGCCGGGAAGCGTTCACCATTGGCAGCCGCAAGGATCGATGGGCGAGCGATGGGCAGCGACCGTCGCTGCCCGGCGCCCCCGGTCAACCTCGACGGATCCGCCCGTGACTTCGCCGATCGAACCGCGACAGCGCGGGACAGCTCGGAAAGCTGGCGGCATCAGTCGAGGTGGGTCCGGATGGCTGTGCGAATCTCGCTTCGCTCAGGTCAGCATGCTCGTCGTCTCGCTGCATAGCGAAGCGTGCGAACATCCTGCGTGAGTCGGCGAACTCGCCGCATCGTTCCTTGTCTCGGCGTCGCGTGGCGATCGATGGATCGTCATGCGGCGTCAGCAAGGCTGGCCTCGGCACCGCGTTCGTCGCGTCGTCCTGCATGGACGACGCACGACTCGGTTGCCGCCCGGGTGGATGAGGCCATCCCGGGACTCGTGATACGCGGGCGGAAAGGTAGCGAGCCTCGCCGTGGTCTGTCAAGTGCCGATCATGCGCGCGTATGCCGCAGCGCACCGCGCACGAGATCATTGAGTTGGGCATTCGCTGGCGGCCACTCGTAACGATCGAAGCTGTCGATCGGAATCCAGCGACACTCTGCGCTCGCCAACGGCTTCGCCTCCATCGTTGCGTTCGCCTCGACCAGGACGGCGTGGAGCCGCACCCGTGACTCGCCGCGGAGGTCGGGGCCGGTGGCCGCGGCGGCCGCTGCCTCGCCCGCGAGGTCATGGTGTTCGACGATCCCAAGGGGGGTGGCGCTCGTCGCAACGATCCCCGTTTCCTCAGCGACCTCCCGAAGGGCCGCCGCAGCGGCCGTCTCGCCAGCTTCGATCTTCCCCCCCGGCAGCTCCCAGACGCCGCCGCGGACAGCATGCGCATGTCGTCGCGCAGCCAGCACTTCGATCACCGGAACGCCCTCTCGTTCGGCCCGTCGCCAGAGCGCGGCGACCGCCACATCGATGACCCGATGGGGAGGTGTGTGCCTGATGGGCGGGGGTTGGTTGGCGCCCGGGACAGGGGGCCCGGAAGCACCAAGGTCCGGAGAATATGCACCGGTCATGCGGAAGTTCTCAAGTGCTTGCAATTGCTAGGTTTGCGAATACTTCACAGAACCCTCTCGGAGCCATTGACCACGCCCGACCGGGACCGCTATTGTGGCCGCATCGATCGCGATGAGGCAGGCGGTGATGGGACGGGTGGCGACGCATTGGACGACGCCCGACGGACCCCACATCGCACACCAAACTCTTCTTCGCGGCCTGACGCGTCACGACGGTGGCGCCCAAGGTCGTGACCGCCGCTCGGATGTGTCGGAGCATCCGAGCGGCCCCTTTTTTGATCCCCCCTTTTGGTCACCTGTTTGATCCCTGCTTCATGCATGGCGCGCCTGCCGCATCATGAAGTCGGAGCCTCGCCGAGGAGGTGCTCGTCACTCAGGAGCGACGCCGGCGACGCGCCGAGGAGGAAGGCGGCCCCGGCGATGAGCGCGTCGCGACCCGCCATGCGTCGCCCGCTTCGACGGGGCGTCGGATCGGCCCGTCCGCGGGTCACGACGAGCCCTTCGTCGTTCGCGGTTGGAACGAGTACGACGCACGAGCCGGCAGCGTTGGAAGCGCCGAGCGAGGCATGCAGACGCCGCGCGCCGTCAGCCCGGCTCGTCGCGCTTGGGACGAGCGTTCGCAGAGCGACCTCATCGACGACGAGGGTCGTACAAAGGTCGAGGGCCTGTCCCACCTGTTCGCGATCCAGCCGATCAGGTCCGCTGAGTGGCGCTGGCGGCCGATAGGTGAGATCGATGACCCGCACCGCGGTCGGGGCTGCGATCAGCAGGCGATCGATCGTCGAGCGGGTCTGCCCGTGACGGCGACCAAAGGCATCGGTCAGGATGAGCTCGGCCGAGCGGGCCGCGGCTTCGACATCGGCATCCCATTGCAGGTTGTCGAAGGCTGCGTAGGGCTCGATCCGCAGCGAATTTCCACGCTCGACGAGTCGGCCGGTCGCCAGATCCGAATCGGTCTGAAGCGATGCGGTGGTGATCTCGGCGGCGCGAAGCGCATCAGCGATTCCGTTGCCGTGACTGTCCATGCCGAGACGGGCGATCGGCGTCGGCTGACCACCGCTGACCTTGAGGGCATGGGCAACCGCACCGACGAACCCGCCCTTCGCGCCGAAGGCACGCACGGCACCCTCGCTGGTCACTTCGGCTGTGAAGAGGCTGCCGATGATGATCGCGGGACAGCCGGAGAGCGGGATGACGGAGTCGCTGGTCATGTCGGAAGCGGAGAGGATCAGAAGCCGAAGCTGACCCCGAGATAGCCCTGAATCGTGTCGACGCCGGGATTCTCGAAGGAGGTCTCGGCGTTGGAGATGTGCAGCCAGCGAGCCCCGACGAGCAGTCTCGTCATGTCGGAAAGCGCGAAGCTCGCACCGAGACCGGCCCGCGGCGTGAAGACGAAGTCCGCTGCGTTCTGGGGAACGGGTTCGCTCATGACGAGGAAGCCGACGCCGAGGTCGGCGTAGAGCGTCCAGGTCTCGCGAGCGAGGAAGTGCCAGCGCACCATGAACGCGGCGCCGGCGCCGGTGGCGTCGTCACCTGGCTGGAGGACATGGGCGGCCTCGAGCTGGAGGTCAACCGAGAAGTTCTTGAGGACGAACCACGAGACTCCGAGCGTGCCGGGAAAGACGCCGATCTCCTCGAAATCGTCGGCGTAGCCGGCGGTGAGATTGACGGTGAAGGAACCCTGTTCGCCCCATGCTGGTCGGGCACCTCGCGCTGACTCGGCACCTGCCGCGGTCGGCTCGCTCGCGGGCGCCGGATCCTGCGCGGCGTAGGCAGCGGCGAGATCAAGCGTGAGATTCGTCGAGAGCGAATCGCCGAGGGCAGGGGTGGCGCTCGCGAGGAGCATGCCGGCGACGATCGCGACGGACCCCGAAGGGTGATGGAAAGGCCTCATAGGAGCCCGCACCGTACGCGAGTCGCGATCGCTCGGCAACCATGCGAGCGCGTGGATGGCACTCCGCGCTGCCTCGTCGGCGATCACCACCCCTGTGGGTGCGCTCGCCGCCAACGCCACGCGTCCTCGACCATCCCTTCGATCGAGCGATGGCGGGCTTCCCAGCCGAGCAGGCTCTTGATGCGCTCGGGCGAGCCGATGAGTCGCGGCGGATCCCCGGCGCGACGCGGTGCGACCGACGCGGGAATCGCGCGGCCGGTGACCCGTCGGCAAGCGTCGAGCACCTCGCGCACGCTGACGCCCTGACCGGTGCCGATGTTGAAGATGCGCTCGTCGGCGAGTTCACCCGGCGCGCTCCGTCGCCCATAGATGTCCCGTGCGACGACGAGATGGGCATCGACGAGATCCTCGACATGCACATAGTCGCGGATGCAGGTTCCATCGGGCGTGGGCCAATCATCGCCGAAGATCGACAGGCGATCCCGCTGTCCGAGGGCGACCTCCAGGCAGATCGGAATGAGATGCGTCTCCGGCCGGTGCACTTCGCCGACGCGGCCGCTCCGATCGCTGCCGGCGACATTGAAGTAGCGCAGGAAGGCAGCGCTCGCAGCGCGGCCGGCGCGGCGGCGGGCGACGCGCCAGTCGCGGATGATCACCTCACAGGCGAGCTTCGAACGACCGTAGGGATTGACCGGCGACTGCGGGCAGCTTTCGCGAATGGGAATCGCCTCGTCGGGCGGTTCGCCATAGGTCGCGCAGGTCGAGGAGAGCACCACGCAGTCGACCTCCGCAGCGTCCATCGCCTCGAGCAGCGAGAGCGTGCTTTCGATGTTCGTGCGGTAATAGCGAAGCGGCTGGTCGACCGACTCGCCGACATAGGCGAGCGCAGCGAAGTGCAGGACGAGATCGACGCCGCGAAGGGCGGCGGTCAGCGGTCCGGTGGCGCGCAAATCGGCCTCAACGAATCGGAGGCGATCCGGGGCGACGCGTTCGAGCGCAGAAATCGCAGCGCGGTGTCCGCGGCTCAGGTTGTCGACGATCGTGACGCGATGACCCGTCTCGAGGAGTCGCAGCGCCGCATGCGATCCGATGAAGCCGGCGCCGCCGGTGACGAGGATGTGATCGGGGGTTGCGGATGGCATCGCGGGGACAGGAGATCGGGAGGCACGCGGCCGGTGCGGCCTTTTCCGGACGGGGGAGTCATTCTGGCTGGGCCGGTCACGGCGGTCGCTCCGACGGCTCCGCCGGGGGCCATTCGGCCGATAAGGAGAGGCCCCGACGGGAGGAACCGAGCAGACTATCGGCCAATCCGGTCTTTGGGCTCAGGTCCGCCGTCGAGAAGCCGATGAGAGGGCACCGAGACAGGGCCGCGGCAAGCTGTCGTAGCCCCGTGAGGACCGCCCTGTCCGGATGCCCGCTCGTCGATCGGAGTGTCGACGGAGAGGCCCAGCGAAAGGATTCGCCGGAATGACCGCGACCGCGCTACTCGTCGGAACGCCAGCCACCATCCGCGCCGCTGAACGGCAGCTTGCCGTCTTGGCGTCGCCTCCCATTCTCGTCGGGTGTGTCGTGCACCAGCGGGAAGGTGCTCGCTACATCCGCGATCTGCCGGTCCTTGGAGACCTCGACGAGCTCGAGACCGTGTGTCGCCTGACGACACCGAGTCTCGCGCTCGTCAGCCTGCCCGCGGCGATGTCGGAGCTCATCGCCGCGGTGCGCACGCGACTCCGCAAGTTGGGAGTCGCCGATCGCTTCCTTCCGACGCTCGAGGATCAGTTGGCTGGCGTCGGACCGCGCACCGAGATCGATGTCGATCTCGCCTCGCTCATCGGCCGCCCGCCGCGCCATCTCGACGAGCAATCGATCGAGCGGACGATCCGCGGGCGGACCGTGCTCGTCACCGGTGCCGGCGGATCCATCGGAAGCGAACTCTGTCGCATCGTCGCCCGCTATGGACCGGACCGTCTGGTCATGGTCGAGCGCAGCGAAAATGCCCTCTTCGAGATCGATCGTCAGATCGCTCGGAAGTGGCCCTCGCTTCGTCGCCACGCCGCCCTGCACGATGTCGTCGACGCCGACGCCACCAAGGAGCTCTTCGCCTCGCTCCGGCCGGACATCGTGTTCCACGCGGCAGCGCACAAGCATGTGCCGCTCTCCGAGGATCATCCCGGCGCTGCGATCGACAACAATCTCTTCGGCACGGTGAGCGCGGCCGACGCGGCCCTGCGCTCGGGCGCCGAGCGATTCGTCCTGATCTCAAGCGACAAGGCGGTCAATCCCACGAGCGTGATGGGGATGACCAAGCGACTCGCCGAGCTCTATGTCCAACATGTGCACCGCCACGGGCAGCCCTCGCCGATGCGGGCCGCCCGCGCGTCCGGCCCTTTCGCGTCCGACCGCACCGGCTACTCGATGGTGCGCTTCGGCAATGTGCTCGGCAGTTCTGGCAGCGTGCTCGAGACCTGGAAGCGGCAGATCCGCGACGGCGGTCCGATCACGATCACCGATCCGCGGATGACCCGCTACTTCATGAGCATTCCCGAGGCCGCCGCGCTCGTCATCCAGGCCGCTGCGCTCCATGATCCCGAGGCTCGTTCGGGCGAGGTCTTCGTCCTCGACATGGGCGAGCCTCTGCGCATCGTCGATGTCGCCCGGCGCTTCGTCGAGGCCCACGGGTTTACTGCGTCATTCCCCGACACGGGGGCCGCGCCGACGGGGCAGCGACACGGCAAGGCGACCCACGCCGGCGGCACGATGCCGATCGTCTACACCGGGATTCGTCCCGGCGAGAAGCTCTTCGAGGAACTCGCCCTCGACCGCGAGCAGATCGTCGCCACCCGTCACCCGGACATTCGCATTTGGGGACTTCCGAACCCCGAGCCGACGGCGATCGCAGCGATGCTGCACGACCTGCACCCAGGGCGACGGCCGAAGGACGGCAAGCAGCTCGCCGAACTCATCCGCAGCCATGTGCCCGAGTCGCGCACCTCGGTCGAGGTCCTGGCGCCGATGCAGCGCGTGGCGTGAGCGATCGCGCTGAGCGCTCAAAGGATGTATCGGGGCGCGTGTCTTTCGAAGGTCCGATCGAAAGACATCGAGCGGATCTCTGCGTGCAGTCTTCTGCACGATTCGCGTCGTTCATTCAACACGGAGCTTTCTGCACAAATCACCCAGAGAACCACAGAGGCACGGAGGGCACAGAGGATGCACAGAGAAGGCAGAAAAGGGAGACAGGTGCGAGCGAGTTGATGGAGACATGCCGTCGCCGGAGGGACCTGAGGAGCGCAGGCGATGGGCACCGTGAGAAGTCCCGACCCAAGTCAAGTCCAACCTGCGCCTACGCGTGTGTGCGACGAGTTTCCTGCTTCCGTTGGCTTCTCTGTGCTACCTCTGTGCCCGCCCATTTCGGGTTGGGCCTCTGTGGTTCTCTGGCGGAATCGTGCAGAATCCTAGACTCTGCGCTGAGTCTGGCAGCATGCTCGGCGCACAGCGGTCGGCAGGGAATCGCTCGTCGGTGATCGCTGCCGGCTCGCGCTGTCCTCTCAGCGCCGCTTCTTGAACTTCGCCTTCGGGCTCACCGTTGCGGAGCTGCCCTTTGTGCTGAGGCCGGGCATCTGGCCAAGACCGGGCAGGGCACCGGACTTCGCCGCTTCCTTCGCCGCGTTCACCTGCGCTGCGAGGCCGCCGCTCGCCATTTGCTTCGTGAGCTTCTGCATCTGAAGGAAGCTGTCGACAAAGCGATTGACCTCATGTTCCTTGGTGCCGGAACCGGCGCTGATTCGCTTCGAGCGGCTCTTGTTGATGACCTTGACCTGATCGCGCTCGGCCTGGGTCATCGAGCCGCCGATCGCCTCGATGTGGTCGATCTGCTTGTCGTCGATGTTGACCCCCTTGAGGGCTGCGCCGACGCCGGGCAGCATGCCGAGCAGGCTCTTGAGCGGACCCATGCGGCGAATCGAGCGCATCTGCCCGATGAAGTCGTCGACGGTCAGCCGCCCTTCGGCCATCTTGTTGGCGAGCTTCTCGGCGTCGGCCTCGCTCACCTCCTGCTTGGCCTTCTCGACGAGCGAAACGACATCGCCCATGCCGAGGATGCGACCGGCGACGCGCTCGGGATGGAACTCCTCGAGCGCGTCCCACTTCTCGCCGGTGCCGACGAAGCGCACCGGAGCGCCGGTCACGAACTTCGCGCTGAGGGCCGCGCCGCCGCGCGATTCCGAATCGAACTTGGTGAGGATGAGGCCATCGACATGGAGCCGCTCGTGGAAGGTCTTCGCGCTCCGCAGAGCATCCTGTCCGGTCATCGCGTCGACGACGAGAAGGACCTGATGGGGCGGCACGGCGGTCTTGACCCCCTGGAGCTCGCGCATGAGGTCGTCGTTGATGTGCAAGCGTCCGGCGGTGTCGAGGATGAGGACATCAAACTTTCCGTCCTTCGCCTGCTTCCACGCCCGCTGGCAGACGCCGATGGCGACGCCGACGGCCTTGCCGTACTCGGCGCAGCGGTCGGGCTCACCGTAGAACTCGACCCGTGAGCCGCCGGGGGCTTCGGTCTTCACGGTGTCGATCACCTGCCGAAGCTGCTCGACCGCGGCGGGACGCTGAAGATCCGCGGCGGCGACGAGGACATTGAGGCCTCGGCGCCGACACCACGCTGCGACCTTGCCGCAGGTGGTCGTCTTCCCGGAGCCTTGCAGCCCGCACATCATGATGACGGTCGGGCCGGGGGCGACGAACTCGATCGGGTCGACGCGCTTCTCGGGATGCTCCGGATCGCCACCCATCAGGGCGACGAGACGGTCATGGATGATGCCGATCATCTCCTGGCCGGGCTTCAGGCTCTTCGTGACCTGCTTGCCGAGCGAGTCGGCGAGCACTGACTCCGAAAAGCTCGTGACGACATCCTGGTGGACATCGGCCTCGAGGAGGGCGGTGCGCACTTCGGCCATCGCGTCGCGGACATTCGATTCGCTGATCGCTCCCTTGCCACTGACCTTGCGGAAGAAGTCGCCGAATCGTTCGCTGAGGCTTTCAAACACGGGGAGGGCTCGCTGGAGAGGGGGGCGGGGCGATGCGGAGCGAGGTCGGTGGCGGCCACTGCCGCGCGCGACACAACCCCGAACCGGCTGGTCGGGGGCTTGACCGGCCGAAGATGGTACAGCAGGCTCGGTTCCAGCCGCGGAGTACAGTGCCGCCCGCGGTTGACCGATCGGCGCTTGGGCGGTGGAATCCCGTCCGTTCCGGCCGGGTCGGTCGCTCCTCCGCGAGCGGTCCCAGCGCCGCGTGCCCCCTTGGCTTGGCTCCCGCCGTTCGCATGGTCCGCCGCACTCGTCTCCCAGCCCTGAAGAACGCCGATCCCGGACCGAGCGAGCCGTGGCCGTCGCGGCCGACGCGGCCGACGCTCGGGGGCCGTGAGCGAGCCATGTTCCTTCTCGTCGCAGGCCTGCTCGTCGCCATCGCCGGTGGCTGTGCTGGGTCGCGGGAGCGGATCGAGTCCGCCCAGGCGGCCTACGCCTCGGGCAATCCCGACGCCGGCTATCGACAGCTTGCCGAACGCGGCGGGATGCGCGACGAGACGCGTGATGCGTTCCTCTGGCGGCTCGAGGAAGGCAAGATGGCCCACGACAGCGGTCGCCACCGCGAGGCGTGGGAGACGCTCACCGAGGCGAGCGTGCTGGCGGACAAGATCGATCTCGAATGGTCGAAGACCTCGATCGGTGAGGAACTCGGGGCGATCGCCGTGAACGATCGGGTTCGGGTGTTCCGGGGTTCCTACGCCGATCGCATCGCGCTCGAGAACGCCCGCGTCCTGGCTGCGCTCGCTCAGGGCGATGGGCTCGGGGCGGCGGTCGCGGCCAAGCGGATCGCCGAGCGTCAGCGCGACGCCGAGGTCGAACAGGCCAAGCGGATCGAGTCGGTCAACAAGGAGATCGCGAAGCGGGGGGGCTCGAACGCCGTGAAGGACCTGCTGCGTCGCGAGGGGGTCGACATGACGACCGCCTACGCCGCGTATCTCAATCCGCTCGGATCGTGGCTCTCCGGCATCCTGCAACTCTCGACCGGCGACGGCAACGATCGTCAGCGCGGCGAAACGGAACTGCGGCGGGCCCTCGCGATGGTGCCCGACAATCGCACGCTTCTTGGGCAGGTCGAGCGCAATCCCTTCGATCTCGCCCGCGCCGGCGAACCGCAGGTCGTCGTCCTCTTCGAACTCGGCATGGCCCCGCGGATCGACCAGGAGACCATTCCGCTCATCACCCCGTGGCTCGGACTGAGCACGATTCCCTTTCCGCGCCAGGTCCGCATGCAGCGACCGGCCCAGGCGATCGAGGTGCGCGGCGCCGGACAGGTCGTTCGGACCGAGACGCTCGCTGACTACGACGCGATCTGGGAAGAGGATTTCAAGCGTCGCCTGCCGGAGACGATCCTGCGCACCGTCGTCATGGTGGCTGCGAAGGAAGCGGCCACCTTCGCCGCGACCGAACCGCTGCGGCAGCGGCGGCGGGGGGGCAGCGACGGGGCGGCAATCGGTGAGATCGCCGTCCTGATCGGGGCGAGCCTTTATAAGTACGCGACGAACCAGTCGGACCTCCGCACCTGGCGTAGCATCCCCGCTGAGGTGCAGATCGCCCAGATTCCGCGGCCGTCGGAGGGGTCGATCGACCTTGCTCTCGTGTCGTCGGGAATCGGAATCGGGTCCACCCGTGTCGAACTGCCGCCCGCACCGGTCGCCCTCGTGTGGGTGCGATCGGCGACGCCCGGACAACTGATCGTCCGAGCGATGCCGCTTCAGGCGACCTACGCCGTCCCGAGCGGCCCCTCGACGGACGATCCCGCCGAAGAAACCCCCAGCGACCAACCTGCCGGAGAATGACCTCATGTCCATGACCAAGCGAAATCGCGTTGCCGCCCTGCTCCTTCCCGCCCTCCTTCCGATCCTGTCGGTGGGTTGCAGCTCGAGCAATGTGTATGAAACGAACAACGCCCGCCCCAACGCGATTGAATTTGAATCGAAGATCTCGAATCCCTTCCTGAAGGGTCGCGTCGATGTGACGAGCGTCTTCGTCGGCCAGACGCCGGACGGGCTGCTTCGCGTGCAGACCAACATCGTCAACCGCAGCTCGGGCAACGCCCAGTACATGTATGCCTTCACCTGGTTCGATGCCGCGGGACTCAAGATCGGCAACAACCATGACTTCTGGACGCGCCGCGAGATGAACTCCGGCGCTTCGGGCGAGATCTCCGGACTCGCTCCGACGAAGAACGCCGTCGACTGGCGGCTCGAGATCCGTCCGTGGGATCGATGACCGGACCAGCGGTCCTTCTCCTTCCACGCTTTCCCAACCGTCGCCCTTCGATCAGCGAGACTCGCATGACCATCCGTTCAACCAGCCATCCGCTTCGCCTCGTCGCCGCATCGCTTCTCGGCGTCAGCGTCCTTTCCTCGCTTTCCGCCTGCAATTCGCCGCCGCGCCGCATCGATCCGACCGGGCCCGAGGCGGTCACGACGAACCAGATCGACTACAGCGATCTTCGCGAGTGGGCGGACAGCCTCACCCAGGAGATGCTCAACGACGGCTATCTCGAGAGCTACGCGAAGCCTGTGCTCATGCAGGTGAGCAATGTCCAGAACAAGACCTCGATTCCGGATATCAACACCGAGATGGTCCTCGGGCGCATCCGCTCGAACCTGCGTCGCGACAACCGCGTCCGCTTCGTCGCCACCCTCGGCACCGACGCCCGCGACGAGAGCGTCCGTGAGAATCGCGAACTGACCAACGACCCGATGTTCAACCAGGAACAGGTCGCCGAGCGCACCGCCCAGGGCACGGCGTCGGTCCCGAGCCTCTCCGTGAACTGCCAGATTCTTTCCGCGACGCAGGTGACGCCGACCTCGAAGCAGCGGAACTATGAGATGCGGATGTGGGTCGTCGATCTGCGCAACGGCGAGACCGTCTGGGAAGGCTTCTCGAACACCGTCGGCAAGGTCCAGCGCTGACCGCGCTCGCAGACGCGAGCGCATCGAAGTCGGGTTCTCCCGAAGGAGTGAGTCATGCTGCGAGTCATCCTGCAAGTGACGCTGTCGGCACTCGTGGTCGCTGCGGCATTCGTCGCGTTCACCTCGACGGCCGCGGCGAGGCAAGCCCCGGTCGTTCCGTCGCGCATCGTCGAGATGCAGGTGAAGGCTCGCGGGCCGACGGCCGAGGTGGCGTTGCGACGGGCCCTCGCCGATGCGGTCCGACAGGTGAACGCTGCGGCGAGCGCCGATCCGGTGAAGAAGCAGCGGCTCGAGGATTCGCTTCGGGATCTCGATGCTGCGCTCGCGTCGCCCGATGTGACGCTCGCCTCGATGACGCTCTCGATTCGCTCCTTGAGTCGGGGGCTCATCGACCGGGTGACCGTCCTTGACAATCGCGGGCTCGACCAGGCCCAGCCGGAGCGCGAGCTGACCGCTCTCGTCGGCGTCGCGGTCTTCGAGGCGCGGCTCTCCTCGCGAAAGACGATCGCGGTGATGCCTTTCCGTCCCGCCTCCGAGAGCTTCAACTTCGGCGGCAACGCCGTGCGCGGCAGCGAGATCGCCAGGCGTCTCGCCGATCAGGCGACGGAGCGGCTGGTGCAGAGCGGCGTGCTGACCGTGCTGGACCGCACGCACATCGACGAGGTCGCCAAGGAACGGAACTTCGTCGAGATCTACGGCAAGACGCCCGAGGAACTCGCCCGCTTCGGCAAGATGCTCGGCGCCGATCTCCTCCTCGTCGGCACGATCGAGACCGCGGGGCTTGAGACGGTGACGCAGACGGTGCAGGCCTCTGGCTACAGCTTTTCGCGCTCCTACGCCGGCATGTCGGTCGCGACGCGACTCCTTGATGTCGAGAGCGGTGCGATCACCTGGGCCGAGACGCATCGCATCGGCTTCGACAACTCGCAGCTCTCGCGGATGTTCCCGGGCGGCGTGCCCGACGGGTCGGGAACGCTGATCGCGCTTCTTGAGTCGATGACCGGCACGCTCGTGCAGCGGGTCGTCGAGAGCGTGGCGCCGATCAAGGTCGCCCTCATCGACGGCGACACCCTCTGGCTCAATCGCGGGAGCGGACGCCTGGAGGCGGGCATGCGACTCCAGATCCGCGGCGGCGGTCAGGATGTCATCGATCCCGACACCGGCGAAAGCCTCGGCCAGGCCGAGCGCACCATCGCGGTGATCGAGGTCGTGAGCGTCGATTCGAAGAAGAGCCAGTGCCGCCTGATCGAAGGCCGCGCCGAAGAACTCCGCATCGGCCAGATCGCCCGGCCCCTGACGCTGCCCGCCACCGGCGGATGACGCGAATCGGCGGGGCTACGCCCGATCACCCATCCGCGCACTCGCTGCCGGCTTACGAAACAGCCGCGCTCTCGGCGCTCCCGCGCTGACGCCGGGGGGCTTCGGTGGCGCGGTTCTCGAGGGCAGCGCTCGCTTCGACCGCTTCGCGGACGCGGCGGGCGATGCTGGCGGCGTCGAGGCCGGCCTCGGCGAGTTGCTCGCGGCGTTCGCCCTGATAGATCCACTGATCGGGCAGGGCGAGACGGGTGATGAGGCGGGCGTCGAGGCCGGCGAGGTTGCAGGCGTCGAGGATGCAGCTTCCGAAGCCGCCTTCGATCGAGTGATCTTCGACGGTGATGATCGGAATGCGTCGCTCGCAGAGTTCGCGCAGAAGTTCGACATCGACCGGCTTCGCGAAGCGGGCGTCGTAGACGCTCACCGCGTACTCGCTGCCGAGCTGCTGGGCGGCTTCGCTCGCTTCGATCGCCATCGTGCCGTAGGCGAGGATCGCAGCGTGCGGTTCGGGATGCGTGCGAAGGGCCCGGGCCTTGCCGAGGACGAAGGGCGGACAGGGCTCGCCGCCCTCGACGGGGGCATACATCGGGCTGACCGCGTCGCGCGGATACCGCACGGCGCTCAGGCCATCGTTGTAGTCGGCCATGAAGGCGAGCGACGCTTTGAGCGACGCCTCGTCCATCGCCGCCATGAGGCAGGCCTTGGGCAGCGTGCGCAGGATCGCAACATCGCAGAACCCGTGGTGCACCGCGCCGTCGCCGCCGACGAGACCCGCTCGATCGAGGCAGAGCCGCACCGCGAGTCCCTGGAGCGAGACCTCCTGGAAGCACTGGTCGAAGGCCCGCTGGAGGAAAGTCGAATACACGGCGAAGAAGGGCTTCCAACCGGTTTTCGCGAGGCCGGCCATCATGTCGAGGGCGTGGCTCTCGCAGATGCCCGTGTCCCAGGTGCGATCGGGGAACTTCGGCATCACCTTGGCAAGGCCGGTTCCGTCAGGCATCGCGGCGGTGCACGCCACGACCTTCGGATCGCGGGCCATGAGCTCGGCGAGCTGCTCGCCGAACGCGCTCGTGAAGGAACGCGAGGACTTCTTCAGTTCGACGCGGCAGCCCTCGTTCTCGAGCTCGCTGTCGCCGCCGACCGCCTGGAAGGGACTCGGCGAATGGAAGGTCGTCGAGTCGCCCTCGGCGAAGGCGTAGCCCTTGCCCTTGATCGTCTTGACATGGAGGACCAGCGGGCGGTCCATGTCGCGGGCTTCGTTCAGCACCTGGATGAGCGCCGGGAGGTCGTGGCCGTCGACCGGACCGACCGTGAGGAGGCCGAAGTGCTCGAACCACGCGCCGGTGTTGGCGTTGTCGGCGACGATCGCCTTGCTCGCTTCGCCCATGCGGTGATAGACCTCGCGCATGAGGTCGCCGCCGGGCATCTTGCTGAGCATGTCCTTCGCGGCCTTCTTCAGCTCACCGTAGCTCTGGCTGAGTCGAACCTTGTCGAAGTACGCGGCGACGGCGCCCTGCGGCTTCGCGATGCTCATGCCGTTGTCGTTGAGCACCACCATGAACTGACGCTTCAGCACGCCAGCGTTGTTGAGGCCTTCCATCGCGACGCCATTCACGATCGACGCGTCGCCGATGATCGTCGCGACGCGACGGCCGGTCGGATTCTCGGGCGACCAGCCCTCGCCGTTCAGCGTGTCGCCGCGGGCCATTCCGACCGCGGTCGAAATGCCGGTGCCGGCGTGGCCGACCGAGAAGAGGTCGAAGGGGCTCTCGCGCGGTTCCGGGAAGCCAGCCATGCCATCGCGCAGCCGGAGCTTCGGAAGAAGCGGCAGGCGACCGGTCAGGAGCTTGTGCGGATAGCACTGGTGACCGACATCGAAGAGGAGTCGGTCGTGGGCGAAGTCGAAGACATAGTGCAGGGCGATGGTGAGCTCGACGACGCCGAGGTTCGGGGCAAGATGGCCACCGGAGCGGCTGATCTGATCGCAGATCGCCCAGCGGATCTCCGCTGCGACCTCGGGCAGGGCCGAGATCGGGAGACGACGGAGGTCAGCGGGGGTGTGGATCTTCGGTAGGAGCTTCAGTTCCATCGGTACCTGCGCAGGGGGAACACCGTGCAAGCGATCCCGGGCTTCGTCGCGCGTCGCGGAAGGGGACCCTTGCACGGAAGGAGGCCGTCGTGGCCAGTGGAGGACATCATAGTCCCCGGCGGAAACAAGGTTCGCCGCACCGGCGGCTTCGGAGTCCGCAAAAGCGGCAAGCGACCTCAATGGGTCCGGATCGCGAGGAAGTCGGCCAAACGCTGGAGCGGTGCGGCGGATGGGCCAAGGGCCGAGAGAATCGCCCGTGCCTCCGACTCGAGGCGGCTCACCTCGCGGCGGCTCTCCTCGATCCCGAGAACGCCCGGGAATGTCAGCTTGCCCGCTTCGCGGTCCTTGCCGACGGCCTTGCCGATCTGCTCAGCCGAGGCGGTCTCGTCGAGGAGGTCGTCGATGATCTGGAACATGAGGCCCATGTCCTCGCCCCACCGGGTGAGCGACGCGAGCGCCTCCGGCGATCCGCCGGCCGCGAGCACGCCCATCCGGCAGCTCGCGACGATGAGGGCACCGGTCTTGTTGGCGTGGATGCGCTCGAGGCGGCTCCGATCGCTCTCGCTCGGTGCGAAACCGCCAAGGGTGTCGAGGACCTGGCCGTTGATCATCCTGGTGGTCGCCCGGCTGATCTCGGCCACGATGCCGCCCGCAGCCCGTGGCGAGGTCGCAGCGCTCTCGATCGCGAGGGAGAGGAGCGCGTCGCCTGCGAGGATCGCCATCGCTTCGCCGTAGGCAACCCAGACCGTCGGACGACCGCGGCGCATCCGATCGTTGTCGAGGGCCGGCAGATCGTCGTGGACGAGGCTGAAGGCGTGGATCAGCTCGATGCCGACGGCGGCTGGCATCGCATCCTCGACCGAACCGCCCACCGCGGCCGCGCTGTGGAGCACGACGAGCGGTCGCATGCGCTTGCCGCCGGCGAGCACCGCGTGCATGGCCGCAGCCTTCAGGTTCGGCGGGAGGTCAGCCGCATCGAGAAACGCACCAAGGGCCCGGTCCACCTCGGCGATCAGGCGGAGGTCGTTCTCGGAGAGCGTGTGCGGGGCCATGGCTGTCGAGGCGAGCGTGGTCATCGGCAAGGCCGGACACTGTACCGCAACGCGTCCGGCTCTTCGCGTCGACCCTCACGATGGGTTGGTCGATCCGAACGGTCCGGGAAGCCACTTCAGCCAGTTTTTCGGCTCCTCATCGAGGAGTTCGAAGGTCGCATCCGACGGGGCGGGCGATGCCTCGCCATCGGGGGTCGCGAAGGCGATGCCGCCACCGATGATCGATTCGATGCTCTCGGTCCGGAGCTTCAGCCCGGTCATGCCAAGATCAAGGCCAAGCCCGCCGCGTCCCCAGAACTGTGTGTTCGTGCGGACAAGCGGCGCGAAGGACTCGCCGATCACCACCGCGATCTCGGTCATGCGGCCGTCGGCGCTGAGTTCGGTCGCGATCACCTCGCCGACCTCAATGTCCCGGTAGGTCACCGGCGACCCGACGCGAATCGAGCCGAGTCGCGGGGAAAGTAGGCGAAGCCGCAGGCCGGGAACCCCGCTCGCGTCCGAGGGGGCGCGGTCGAGAGCGACGAAGCGCGATGCGCCGGAATCGGCTGCGCCGCCGGCCCGAGCTTCGATGACCGGTCCGGAGGCGAGCGTCTCAAGCCCGGAGACGCCGTGAAAGCCGATCGAAGGGGTGACGACCCAGAAGACGCTCCCCGCTCGCGCGAAGGCGCTTGCCCAGCGTTCCAACTGGATCTCGACGATTGGCCGCTCGAGGGCCTCATCGAGTCGGACGCGCTCGACGGTCCCGATCGGGACACCGCGCGAAAGGACCCGCGTTCGTCCCGCCTCGATGCCGGTGGCCCGCGGGATCTCGACCTCGATGCGCGGCCCGCGGTTCCACCACTGCTGTGCGACGAACATCGCGACGACCGCCAAGGCGATGAGCGGCACGAGCCAGATGGGACTTCGGCCGCGCGATCGTTCGACGATCGCCGTCGTGTGCTCGCCTTCGGGTGGGTGGTGCGCCGCCGCGGCGCCGGGCGTGGAGTCGGTCATGTGGTCGATTCCTGGGCGAGTTCACGCCACAGCGAGCGCGGATGGAAGCTCGCCGACGCGAGCATCGTGAGGACGACGACGGCCGCGAAGAAGAAGAGCCCGGCGCCGGGACGGGCCGAGCTCAGCGAATCGAGCTTGACCAGGGCGACGAGGATCGCCAGGAGGAAGACATCGAGCATCGACCAGCGGCCGATCCGTTCGACCTGTCGAAGGCTCCACGCGCGGACGCGAAGCGCCCGCCCCGAGCCGTCGAGCCAGCAGAGCCCGAAGATCGCGGCAAGCTTCAGGAACGGAATCAGCATGCTCGCTGCGAAGACGAGGGCCGCGACGAGCCACATGCCCTCATCCCAGAGCGCCACGCAGCCGCCCCAGACGGTGCTCGCCTTCGTGCGGCCCATGTACTCGATCTCGAGGATGGGCAGGAGGTTCGCGGGAAGCAACAGGATGAGGGCAGCGATGGCGAGCGCCGCCGCCCGCGCCGCGTCGGCCGGTCGATGCTGGGCAAGACGCGTCCGACAGCGCGCACAGCGGGCCACCTCGCCGACGGCAAGGGGCGGCACCACCTGCTCCAATCCGCAGGATTCGCAGGTGGTTCGCTGGTGCGCCATCATCCCTCTTCCCACACGACTGGTCTTCTCGCTGGGCCTCTGAATGGGCCCCTTACTGGGCCTCTCACTGGGCCGGATCGGTATGCGTGAAGGTCGTGCGGTTGGCCGCATCGAAGGCCGCATTCATCCAACGGCTTTGATCGAGCAGCTCACCGAGACCGGCGCCGACCGTGCTGCCGTCGGCGTGGGCGACCGAGACCTGGTTGGCGAAACGGCGATGCGGCACGCCGAAGCTGCCGCTCGCGACGACTTCCATCGCCGCACCGGCCGACTGGGCGAGCGAGAAGGTCGTGGCGAGGGTCGGGAAATGCGAGAGAAGCGACGCGGAGCTCATCTGGACATTGCCGAAGTTGCTGCCGTCGGAGGGATTCCAGATGTTCTCCTCGGCGAGGATGTGCGGAACGACCAAGGCCGCGCCGGGATCGTTCTCGCCGTCCTTCTTGTAGATGCCGGGACCGCGGGTCGCAGCGCCGCAGAAGACGACGAATCGCGACGGGTCGGCCACATTGCTCGTCTTCGTCGCGACGACCTTGCCGATGATCTCGACGCCGGCTGCGTTGTCCCAAACGGCGTTGCCGAAGCGGAGGTTCGGGCTGCCGTTCACGCTCCGCCAGTAGCCGCCGATGTAGTAGCCGTTGTAGCCGAAGGCCGGGGCGAGCGCCATCGTCTCGACGCCCACGGTGTTGAAGCTTCCGTCCGGCAGGGTGGCCCGGAAGAAGTCATCGTCATCGGCTTCGATGTAGTCGTAGAGCACCTGATAGGAGTGGTCGAGGTAGCTCAGCAGGCGGTGCGGATAGTTCGCCGCGTAGAGCGACGGGATCGTCGTGCCATCCCTGGACTTGTACTTCACCTTCCAGTTCATCTCCTGCACCGTCGGCTCGATGTAGCCGGGCAGGGCGGAGTCGTCGTGGCTGCTGGCGTACTGCATCCAAGCCTTGTAGACCTGGGCGAGGTTGTTCCGTTCGTTCGTGACCTTGCCGGCCCGGCGAGCGGACTGGAGGCCGACCAGAAGCAGACCGATCAGTGTGGCGATGATGGCCATCACGACGAGCAGTTCGACGATCGTGAAGCCCGATCGGCGAGTGGAAGCGGACATCGACGGGGAAGACATAGAAGGGGGCTCCGCAGGAGACGGGGTGCCGCACGGGGCTGGCCGTCGGGCTCTCCGAAAGAGCCCTCCAACGGGTCAACACTGGGTGAGCGGCGTCGAGAGGCGCGTATCCATCGCGTCTGGCTTCCCCCTTGGTCGGCGCTCCGCCTTGTGCGGACCGCGCCTTCCCGGGCATGACGGAGGATGGACTTCCACCATCGGCCGAGAGCGGCCGACCGTTGCACTATACGACGGGGGGGAGCCCCCCGCAGGCGGGAAAGTCGTGACCTTGCGCGTCTTCTTGCCCGGCGGGCGTCGTGCGATCGGGGGCGATCAGCTTCGACCGATGGTGACCTGCTCGACCAGGCCGGCCTTGATCTTCGCCTCGCCCGAGCCGAGTTCCCCGATCGGATCGGGGGGAACGATCTCGACGACCTTCTCGCCGAGCTTGGCCTCGCCGCGCTGGACCTTGGCCTGGAAGTTCCGGCACTCGATCAGGAGACGGTCGAGGATCTCCTCCTCGGGGATGTTCGCGACCCGCTCGCCCTGGACATAGATGATCCCGCGACGGTCGCCGGCGAAGACCGCGACATCGGCCCCCTCCGCCTCGCCCGGACCATTCACGATGCAGCCCATGACGGCCACCTTGATCGGAAGGGTGATCTCCTTGGCGAGCGTCCGCTCGACCTCCTTCACGAGCGTGAAGAGATCGACCTGGATCCGCCCGCAGGTCGGACAGGCGATGAGATCGACTCCCTTGCGCTCGCGCTTGCCGAGGCAATAAAGCATCTCGAGGGCATCCTTCACCTCGTCGATGTGATCGCTCGCGTAGCTGATGCGCACCGTGTCGCCGATGCCGTTGGCGATGAGGGTCGAGAGGGCCGCGATCGAGCGGATCGTGCCGGTCGACTTGGGGCCGGCGTGGGTGACGCCCAGGTGCAGCGGATAGTCGAAGCGATTGGCGATTTCGGTATAGATGTCGATGACGAGCGAGGCGTCCATCGACTTCGCGCTGATCGCGACATCATGGAAGTCGCGGGCCTCGAAGATGTCGAGATATTCCTCGAGCTTCGCGATCATGAGGGCGAGGAGGTGGCCCGACTTGTGCCCGGCGAAATACTTGCCGAGCTCCTCCATGCGCTTTTCCTTGTCCTTGCGCTCGATGATCGAGCCCTCGTTCACGCCCACGCGAATCGGGATGCGCCGTTCCTTGCAGGCGTCGATGACGGCGTTGACCTGTTCGCGATCGTTGATGTTGCCGGGATTCAGGCGAATCTTGTGAACGCCCGCCTCGATCGCCTCGAGGGCCCGCTTGTAGTGAAAGTGGACATCGGCGACGATCGGACACTTCACCTGGGGCAGGATGTGTCGAAGGGCATCCGTATCCTTGCGCTCGGGCACCGCGACGCGGACGATGTCCGCGCCGGCGTCGGCATATCGATTGATCTCCGCGACGCAGGCGTCGATGTCGTAGGTGTAGCCGGCGGTCATCGTCTGGACCGCAATCGGGGCGTCGCCGCCGATCAGGACGCGGCCAACGCGGTCATCACCAACGACGATCTGACGGGTCTTTCGGCGGGGAAGCATGGGAGAACGCACTATAGCGGTGGATGAGCGGGCGGTTCTCGCTTGAGGACTTCACCGGTGGCGGGGACCGCGGCCGACTCTACGATGGACGCCCTATGAGCGACTCGCATGTCTCGAATCGGGGCGCGGCCGGCGGAGCCGTCCGGTTCCGGCTGTCCGTGATGATGTTTCTCCAGTACGCCATCTGGGGAGCCTGGCTGCCGATTCTCTACCCCTTCCTCATGGGGCATCGCGGCTTCTCGCTCGACGAGACCGGCACGGTCCTCGCCGCCGGGGCGGTCGGAGCGATTCTCGGGCCGTTCATCGCCGGGCAGCTCGCCGATCGGCTCTTCTCGACCGAGAAGCTCCTCGCCGCGAGCCATCTGCTTGGGGCGATCCTGGTCTGGTTCCTGGCCGATGTCAGCGACTTCACGACCTTCGCGATCCTCTCGCTCCTGTACGGCCTGATCTACGCCCCGACGCTCGCCCTCACCAACTCGCTCGCCTTCCACCATCTCACCAATCGCGACCGGGACTTCGGCCCGGTGCGGCTCTGGGGAACGATCGGTTGGATCGCCTCGGGGATCCTCGTCGGTCAGATGCTCCTGCGGTTCCATACCCCGGCGGACGCCACAGCCGAGGCCATCGCCGCCGCCCAGGATGCCGGCCGCGCCGACGCCTTCCGGCTCTCCTCGATTCTCGGGGTCGCGATGGCCCTCTTCTCGCTGACCTTGCCGCACACGCCGCCCACGCGAAAGGGGGGGGAGAAGCTCGCCTGGGCCCAGGCCCTCCGCGAGATCGCCAAGCCGCCGCTCCTCATTCTCTTTCTCCTCGCCGTGCCGATGAGCATGGTGCACCAGTTCTACTTCGTGCACACGAGCTCCTTCCTGACCACCATCCAGAACGCCAACGCCGGTGCGGGACGCTTCGCCGACCTCATCAACCAGGTCTTCGGCGTCGGCGGCGGGGGACTCATGACCATCGGCCAAATGGCCGAAATCGCGGTGCTCGCCGTGATGCCCTTCCTCGCGACGCGCGTCTCGCGCAAGACGCTGCTCGCGGTCGGCATCAGCGCCTACGCCCTCCGCATGGCGATCTTCGCCTTCGCCCCGAGCTTTGTTCCCGCACTCATCGGCGTCGCCCTGCACGGGCTCTGCTTCGGCTGCTTCGTCTTCGTCGCCTTCATGGTCGTCGATCAGTACACCTCGAAGGAGGTGCGGGCGACGGCCCAGAATCTCTTCAACCTGGTGCTGATCGGCATCGGCATCATCGTCGGAAGCTGGTTCGCGACGAGCGTCGCGGTGCGACTCGCCACCGACGAAAGCGGCACGATGAGCAACCAGACCCTCTTCGCCATCCCCATGGTGATGGCGATCGGGTGTCTGGCGATTCTCATGCTCGCCTATCGCACGCCGAGCTCGGCCGCCGGGCGCGGTGTTGGCTGAGCGGCCTGCCAGCGCGACCGAAACGAAACGGCCCCGTCAGCAGCGTTCCTGCTCGCGGGGCCGTGTCGTTGACAGTGATGTGAAGCGAGGCGGACGGGAATCGAACCCGCAACCACCGGCGTGACAAGCCGGTACTCTAACCAATTGAGCTACCGCCCCTTCGAAAGGCTTCCCGCCTGACAGGCCTGCACGGCACGCCAGCGAGAGACGCGGAAGAATAACACCCCTTTCGAAACCGTCAAGAGGGTGTGTGGACGCCCGCCCAGCCCACGCCGACGGTCGCGGCCGCTTCAACTCGGCGGCTTTCAGCTCGAGCGGGCGTAGGCGGGCTCGGCGCCGGCGATCCACTTGATGTTGCAGCCGATCGAGGGGCGTTGGTCCGCCGCGACCGGCTGGGCCCGCAGCGTGGCCTCGATCGCCGCCCGCAGGTCCTTGCCCGTCACGGGCAGCCCATTTCCCGGACGACTCTCATCGAGCTGGCCGCGATAGACGAGTCGGCTGTCGGCGTCGAAGAGGAAGAAATCAGGGGTGCATGCGGCTCGGTACGCCTTGGCGACCGACTGATCGGCGTCATGCAGGTAGGCGAAGGTCCAGCCAGCATCGGCGGCTTCGCGGACCATGGCCTCGAAGTTGTCCTGCGGGTACTTCTCCGGGTCGTTGGAGCAGATGCCGACGACCGCGAGGCCCATGCTCGCGTAGTCCCGCGGCAATCGTCCGAGTTCCTCGCGGATGTGCCTGACGAAGGGGCAGTGGTTGCAGATGAACATCACGAGGATCGCTCGGGCATCGCCCAAGGCGGCAAGGCTCACCCGGCCGCCGCGGACATCGGGGAGGTCGAACGCGGGAGCGAGCGTGCCGAGGGGAAGCATCGTCGATGGGGTTGGAGGCATGGGGCGATATCGTACGGCGCTCCATGTCAGCCGCCCGCACCAACGGACCTCGCGACGAGGGCCCCAGCCCCGAGGATCTCCGCCGATTCGGCGGCGAGACGGCCTTCTGTCCCGACTGCGGGGCGCGGGTGTGGGACCAGGCCGATGTTTGTCCCTCCTGCTACGCGTATCTCGGTGGCGAGACCGCCCGACGACGGAAGGCGACGAGCCTGATGCGCTGGAAGAAGGCGATTCTCGCGATCGTGCTGATCGCGATGCTCCTTTCGCTCGCCGGCTTCAGCGGACTGCTGCGCGTGCTGTTCTGATCGGCCGACTACGCCACATCGTCTCGCGCAGCGAGCCATCCGGCGCGCTGCGCTGGCGGTGACGATGCGCTCGGCTTCGTGCGCTCGCCGCGACCGCGGGCGTCACAGGTGGTGATGCGTGGAGCGACCGTCGCGCTCTCGAATGAGCGGCCCGCACGATGTGAGATGTGGACGGTCACATGCTCGTGCGTGAGCGGTGAGCGATCGGTCACGCGGTGATGCGAGGAGAGCAGGGCGTGGGGGGGCGATGATGAGATAAAGCCCTGCGGCGAAGTGGGTTGCGTGCACGCGTGATAGTCGTCGATAGGGCAAAAACCCGAGACATCCACCTTGGCAAGGGGAGGGGCGGGCGTTCGAAGTCGCGAAGCGGGCGGAGGTTGCGCGAGCCGCGGATTCGCCTTGCACAGGGCCTTGCACGGAGTGGCGGCCGTGGCTGGCAGGTGTGGGCACTCCGTTGAGGTCTCGACGAGCTTTCCGCGTCGTGCCCGGGCGGCTCGAGCTCAGTGGGCTGACCGCGTGTCTACTTAATCCAAGGCAGCGTTGTCCACGGCCCCTCCAGAATGTGGGTGTCCAAAGTGGTCCCAGGCGAGTTGATCTGCCCAGGCTGACTTCGGCGAGCCCTTGCGCCCGCGCGAACTCGACCTTCAAGACTCGGGGTACGCCGGCGGCGAGAGGGCTGGCTCGTCCGCCAACTCTTCAGAGTGTGGCTGTCCAAAGTGGGCCAGGAATGTGGGTGTTCAGAGTGGTCCCCTGGGACCCTTGCAACGGGCTGCTAAGGCGAGTGAGGTGCCGGTGGCTCGGGGTTCGGCTCGCCCGCTAACTGTTCAGAATGCGCCAGTGAAAAAGCCATCCCGCACTCCGGACATCGCGGCGGCCGGTTAGGTATCAAAGGGAACCCGCAGCTCGCGCAAAGTCCCATCGAAGTTCGGCGCCATGCGCGGAAGCGGCAAAAAGCGAACCAGAACAGTCCCCAAGTAGCGGCCCAAGTCACGGCGGAGACTGTCGCGCCAAGAGCTATAATCTTAGTCGGGACGAGCAGCGGCGCGTTTGAAACCTGAATACTGTCGAGAATGAATCCCCGCTGAACGATCGTCTGCGAGGGAGTGAACGATCCATCCTCGTTTCGAATTGGAAACGTCGTCACGACCACCGCGCGAGCCACGCGCATCGGCCAGCCGAGTTCAACAACCTGAACTCGATACGCGTCTGGAATCGACTGGGCGACTTCCGCGCCAATGTACGCCAACTCGGCCGGTAGGCTCGCATGTGGCGGTTCCGATACAAAATCTATATCCATCGGCACGAGATTATCGATGGACATCTCGCTGCGCAATTGCCCCGCCGAACTAGACCAGGCCGTTTGGCGACTAGGATCGAAGTATGTAGACTGGAACGCTGGAGAAAGCCCCGGGCGCGCGAGTCCCAATGCGACAGACGTAGCAGTGGAGGCAAAGCCCAGTAGCGCTAGGACTGTTGTCTTGAGGACCATTTTGGACAGCCACATTATGGCGGGCGTCGCGCCTGGCCGCGAGCCCGAATCCGGGGGATTTGCGGATGTCGGCAAGGCCGATTCCGCGTCGGGTCGGCTCATTTCTTC